>Ga0302175_10000024_pt1 | contig 90576 bp, 85 predicted proteins | sample I_Fen_N3_3_FD_198791 | JGI IMG/M metagenome (GOLD analysis project Ga0302175, IMG submission 198791) | Peat permafrost microbial communities from Stordalen Mire near Abisko, Sweden - I_Fen_N3_3 | ecosystem: Environmental > Terrestrial > Soil > Wetlands > Permafrost | place: Sweden: Abisko... | reverse complement strand
TGAATCGCCCCGGGCTTCGTAGACACCTCCATGCCTTAAAATGAGGCCAATCAGGAGGTGCCATGAGCAACCCGCGTTATCCCGAAGAGTTCAAAATCCAAGCAGTCAATCAAGTGACCGAAAAGAAGCTGCCTGTCGCTGAGGTAGCGGCCCGTCTCGGCGTGTCGACGCATAGCCTCTATGCCTGGATAAAGCGCTACAGCAAACCTCAAGAAGAACGGCAGCAGGATGATGATCAGCACGCTGAGCTACGTCGTCTGCGAGCGGAACTCAAGCGCGTCACTGAAGAGCGAGACATCTTAAAAAAGGCCGCCGCGTACTTTGCCAAGGAGTGCGGCTGAAGTACGCCTTTATCAAGCAGCGCGCGGGCGACTATTCGATTCGACGGCTTTGCCTGACGCTGAAAGTCCATCCCAGCGGTTATTACGCCTGGCTGTCTGAGCCGCAATCTGTACGCGCCAAGGACGACCAGCGACTGCTGGGTTTGATCAAGCATTCCTGGCTGGAGAGCGGTGGCGTTTATGGCTATCGCAAAATCCACGACGATCTGCGCGAGGTCGGTGAGGATTGTGGTCGTCATCGTGTGGCGAGGCTGATGCGTCTTGAAGGTCTGCGTTCTCAGACAGGTTATCGACGCCGCCCTGGAAAGTACGGCGGTAAGCCAGCGGTCGTCTCACCCAATTTGCTGAAGCGCCAGTTCGATGTTGTGGAACCCAACAAGGTTTGGGTAACCGATATCACGTACATTCGTACGTATGAAGGCTGGTTGTATTTGGCGGTGGTACTGGATCTGTTTTCTCGGCAGGTCGTTGGCTGGTCAATGAAGTCGCAGATGACCAGTGATTTGGCTATTGATGCGTTGTTGATGGCGGTTTGGAGGCGTAAACCGAAGCAAGAGGTGATGGTTCATTCCGACCAAGGCAGCCAGTACAGCAGCTCCGATTGGCGCAGCTTTTTGAAGGCAAACAATTTGGTTGCCAGCATGAGTCGCCGAGGCAACTGTCATGACAACGCCGTGGCCGAGAGCTTTTTCCAGCTTCTGAAACGGGAACGGATCAAGCGAAAAATCTACACCACGAGGGAAGATGCTCGGAGTGATGTGTTTGATTACATCGAGATGTTCTACAACGTAAAACGCCGCCATGGTTTCAACAATCAGCTGTCACCGGTAGAGTTTGAAAAGCGTTACGCAATGAGCTTGCAAGGTGTCTAGAGAATCCGGGGCGATTCAAATTTGTGTGGCCGTGGGGCTTGTTTGGTGAACTACGAGGCTGCTAACGATCAGAGAGGGATGTTCGAGCGACGGGCTGCTTACGGCCGAGAGTGTGTAAAAACGAAGCCATCAAAATCGGAAGCGAATAAATCAACAATGCTGCCGCAGGTAACTAGTAGTACCCAAGCGTTTGCAACGTTTTGGCAAGATTCAGGACAGGTTGTAATTTTTCATCAAGCAACGTCCACCACTCGTGCTCAACCCACTCACCAGTTTCTATCTGGTGCATCGGGGGCATCCAATCTTTATGTCGATAGAAAACATCCGGGATGGCTCGCGCTAGGGCTGATAGTTGATTTTGGTTAAAGCCCTCCTTTTGAAGCTCAACGGCCTTCGCCAGCGCCAGACGATAATCTTCAACGTAAGTCATCGCTGGAGTGGAATGAGCGACCCGTATCAGTTCGGGCAGTGCTGACTCTAGTTTCTTAAGCTGACTCAATCTGTCCGCGTTCGTGTAACGGTATTCAACCATTGTGATTCCCTACCATCTGTTGGGTAACGTTTGAGTTCAGCGGCGGCCGAATGCCATCTGCTGGAACGAATGGTTAGACGCTGGTTGCGACAACACGGACCATACCTCCAGGCCCTGGCTCGACGTGAACGGAAAAGCCGTTTGCCTGAAGTGCCGTGGGTACCCACTCTGGCGAAAGCCTGAGCTTCCGATAGGTGATCGAAATGCCCTTGAACTGGAGGGCATGAGGTCTGATCGGACAGGAGAACAGGACGCACCATTGTCGGAGCGTAAGACGGCTATCGGCCAATAGCGGACGTTCCCCCTTTCTAGAGCCAACGTCTAACTCGGCCGCAGTAGTGCGTGAACTCTCTCCCGAAAAGGCTGGCGAGAGCCCGCTCCTCCGGTGCGATCTGGAACAGGTTCATGTACAGCACGAAGCCCAGCACGCCTAGAAGTGCCGGCGGCCAGGCGAGGAAGATTGACCAGGCTATCAGGGCTGTGGCGAAGCCCAAGTACATGGGGTTGCGTGTGTATCTGTAGACGCCCGAACTGACCAGAGCCGAAGCCGTTTCCGGCTTGAGCGGGTTGACTGTGGTGCGGGCGTGGCGGAAGGACAGCACACCGGCTAGACAAATAGCTACGCCCGCTAACAACACCACCAACGCCAGGCTGGTGCGCCACTCGATAGTCAGCTCCAGGGCTCCCGGTAAACGTTGAGCAGCGAACCACATCAACAGGCCGAACAGGGTAGCAACCAGTGGCGGAGGGATGCGGTTGTCCATGATGAATTCCTATTAGGTGCGAACTGGCTACAAGACTGAGGGTTATAGCCACTATAGGGTCAAGCACCATGAACACGATGAAGACTGCGGTGCAGGTAGTCCGTATCACCGAGATCCAAGCAGTGATCGTCCGTTACTACAATCAGTGAGCCGCCCCGGATCTCTTAGATAGAGAGCGACTCCTTTCGACCAACAAGGCCCCTTTAGGGTAGGAAATAAATCTGTCCCGCTTTACTTCATGGCAAAGGTTTTGGGGCTAGAAGCGATGACTCGTCGCGGCCGTATCAGAACGAACCTGTCCAACTCATTGCCACCCAGCGTGCTGGCTGCTGCCCCTCATTGGTGGCATTGAGCAAGAACATCAACCGACTATCTAGCATCAACCACGCGACTCCGAGCTGGCCGCGCATCCAGGCTCGGTTGCTTTGCTCTGGGTCCAGACGGAAATGCTGCGACCCCCAATAGGCGTCTATCGGGTCAGCATCATCATGAACACGGCGAACCCCTTCAATACCGGCGAGCAACTCAAGGTGATCCGCTAACTGGTACTTGCCATTCATCCCGAACCGAAGCTCAGAAATGCTGTGATTGCGTTCACCCAGCGACATGGCCTCACTACCACCGTCCTCGTCATAGGATGAAACTCGCGTTTGCACATAGTTCAAGTCTGCATAGGGTGAGAGCTCCACGCCCATGGGGCGCCAGAGAGCTTCCCAGTCCAACCGGGTACGCAACGCCACGGTATCGACTCCTGGAGTAGCGCTTGAGCCCTCACTCCCTGAAGGTGTCGAATAACCGCGGCGAATTTCAGCATCGCCATGGTTGTAATACGCGGTCAGCGTCGACCAAAGATCGGGAGACAGCGCAGTCACTGGCGCGATGAACTCCACCAACAGGTAGGTTCCTTGCTCTTTGATGGCATTCGCCCCTCCAGAGCTATCGCGTACACGGCTCTTGCCCACCGCAAGCCCCAGTTGCGCGCCGCTTTCCGTAAGACGCTGGCACCCTCCGACCTCAGCAACCCCAACCGAGCTGCCGGCACCGCCGAGGTCATCCCCGCCCCAATCTCCGGCCAGCCAAGCGCAATTTTGCTTGCCGGAGGCAACACGAAAATCCAGGGGGTGCCCGTGGTTTCCACTCAGTACTAAAACAGCGGAGTCCACCGCGAGTTTTGACACGTCGCTCGCCTGCCGGACAAGTCCATCCAGCCCACTCGGCTGCAATACGATCTGCACCATCACCAGGTGAAGCGTCGACTCTTTTGCAATGTTGTAATCCGAAAGAGTTCGGCCATCCTCCAGCGTTTTTCCGGCAAACCTCAGCGTCTGCTTGTCGGGAGGAATGCCTTCCTTATCCTGAATCTTGGCTTTGACATTCTCGACCGTGTCACTAGCTTCCACGTCCAACGTGATGGTCTTGCCAGTGAGGGTCTTGACGAATATCTGCATGGCGAATGCGGGTGTGGTGACACCACATGCCAGCACTAGCAACAAGGCACGAACAAGCAGGGGAACTCTAACGATAGGTAGCGTCACGAAAGATACCGACTCTGTAAAAAAGCCGACAATAGTAGCACGGTAATATCACCTGGACAGCCACTCACCCTCAGTGAATCGCAGCTGGTTGCATACAAACCTTCGAAGCTCATAGCGAAGCTACAGAGCCAGCGCTCTCATCTGACAAGACCTTGCGCCAGCGGCTGCTTCTGACCGGCTACAGCCCTTCGAGACAGGCAGCCATTGGCCAAAAGCAGTCAGGCGTGACAGGTAAAAAACTGACCGGGTTATGTCGATCGCTTCGCGCCACGCTCGACTGGCTGCCACACTCCGCCTGCCTTTCTGCACAAGAAGACCTCATCAAGCGACTGACTCAACCTCTGATAAACATTCGCTGATGTATGCCTTAGTGGTCTTCATGACTTTTTCCCTTATCAATCCATTTTTTGTTCAGGCTTTTTTTCGCCGCTTTCAGGGCCGCTTTGTATCTGTCGTGCAACCGACAATTATCCGATTCATTCATCATTAAGACTGCAACGCTGTTCGATCGCCGGGGTAAGGCCCGCTGCCTTTTTTGACCTTTGCCACTGCTCACTGTCCGGGGATCTATCGTGACAAACCAACAGCGGTCGGCTTTCTGCGCGTGTCAGTGTCAACCAGCGCGCAAAGGGGCCGTTGCTTTATCTGTCGCCCCGTCGCGCACCTCTGAAGCCGTTAATACCCAAACAGCGACTTGTTCTCCAGGTATTCTTCAAACCCCAACTCCCCCCACTCACGCCCATTACCCGACTGCTTATAGCCGCCAAACGGCGCGGCCTGGTCGGCCCGGGCACCATTGAGATGGACCATGCCGGTGCGCAATTGCCGCGCAACCCTGCGGCTGCGTTCGAAGCTGGTTGAAGTGACGTAACCTGACAAGCCGTAAGGGCTGTCGTTTGCGATGGCTATCGCCTCGGCTTCGCTGTCGTACGGCATGATCGCCAGGACCGGGCCGAAGATTTCTTCCCGCGCCACCAGCATGTCCGGGGTGACGTCGGCAAATACCGTAGGTTGCACGTAGTAGCCGCGCTCAATCCCTTGTGGCCGCCCCAGCCCTCCGGCGATCAATCGCGAACCCTCGGCGATGGCCTGGGCGATCATGGCCTGGACCCGTTCGAATTGCAGGGCATTGGCCACGGGACCGATGGCGGAGGTCGGGTTGCTGTCGTCGAAGCACACCTGCGCCAGCACTTCCCCGACGATATCAATCACCGCCTGTTGTTGCGCGCGCGGTACTAGCAGGCGCGTTGGCGCATTGCACGACTGGCCGCTGTTACGGATGCACGCCTGTACCCCATGGCGCACCGCGCTAGGCAGGTAGGCATCGTCGAGCAGGATATTCGCGGACTTGCCACCCAGTTCCTGGGACACACGCTTCACTGTGTCGGCCGCCGCCTTGGCCACGGCGATGCCGGCGCGGGTCGAGCCGGTAAACGACACCATATCCACCTCGCCATGGCTGGCCAGCGCAGCGCCAACCCCTGGCCCACTGCCGTTGACCAGATTGAACACCCCCTTCGGCACCCCGGCCTCATGCAGGATTTGCGCGACGATATGCGCCGACAACGGCGCGCACTCACTGGGCTTGAGTACGACGGTGCAGCCCACCGCCAGGGCGGGTGCGAGCTTGCAGGTGAGTTGATTGAGTGGCCAGTTCCAGGGGGTGATCAGGGCGCACACGCCGATAGGCTCACGCAGCACCAGCGTCTGGCCCAGGCGCCGTTCGAAGCGGTACTCGCGCAGCACTTCCAGCGCCTGCACCAGATGGCCCAAGCCTGCCGGGACATGAGCGCTTCGGGCCAGGGACAGCGGCGCACCCATCTCCAGATGAACCGCCTCGATCAACGCCTCGCTGTGGCGTTTGTAGGCTTCGATGATGCGCTGCAGCAAGTCGATACGTGCCTCGAGCGAACTCGCGGCGAACGCCGGAAAAGCCCGCCGCGCCGCGCCGAGCGCACGGTCTACATCGTGAGCATCGCCCAGGATGATGCGCGCAACACCTTGCTCGGTGGACGGATTTACCACGGTCTCGACGGTTTCACCGTGGGGTTTGACCCAGGCGCCGTCAATGTAGAACTCAAACAAATCGGACATACCAACGACTCCCTTCAGGCCACCTGATTCAAGGCACCCGCCAAGGTGTCGAACACCTGGGCGATCTCCTGCTGACTGATCACCAACGGCGGTGAAATCACGATGGTGTCGCCCGAACCGCGCACCAGTACGCCGCGCTCAAAGCACCACTGCGCCACTTCACTGCCGCGCGCACCGGCGGCACCGGGGCGCGGCTCGAGTTCGACGGCGCACAGCAAACCGATGGTGCGTACGTCCAACACCGGCCCCACACCCCGCAGCGCCAGCGCGGCCGACTGCCAGGGCCCGCTGACCGCGTTGACGTGTTGATTGATGCCCAGTTCACGATGCACCTCGATGGTCGCCAACCCGGCCGCACATGCCAGCGGATGCGCCGAATAGGTATAGCCGTGCATCAGCTCGATGACGTTCGCCGGCCCGGCCATGAACGCTTCGTACACCGCACCGCTGACCAGCACGCCGCCCATGGGGACGGCACCATTGGTCAGGCCTTTGGCGGTGGTGATCAGGTCTGGCGTTACGCCGAACGCCTGGGCGGCGAAGCTTTCGCCGACGCGGCCAAAACCGGTGATCACTTCGTCGAAAATCAGCAGCACGCCATGTCGGGTGCAGATCTCGCGCAAGCGTTGCAGATAGCCCTGGGGCGGCGGGTACACCCCGCCGGAGCCTGTCACCGGCTCCACGATCACCGCCGCCACAGTGCTCGGATCCTGAATGTCCAACAGTTGTGTCAGCGCGTCGGCGTAATGTTCGCCCTGCTGCGGTTGCCCGGCGCTAAAACGCATACCCGCGTCGTAAGGCAGCGGCAGGTGCGACACCTCGCCCAATAACGGACCGAAGTCACGCTTCTGCCGACCGATACCCGACACCGACAGCCCACCGAAACCCATGCCGTGATAGCCCTTGGCACGCCCGATAAACTTGGTACGGCGGCTGTCGCCGCGAGCCTGGTGATACGCCCGGGCAATTTTCAACGCGGTGTCGACGGCCTCGGAACCAGAGTTGGTAAAGAACACCTGCTCCATGCCGGCCGGGCTGATGTCGATCAGGCGCTCGGCCATCTCCAAGGCGTGGGGGTGGCTCATCTTGAATGACGAGACAAAGTCCAGGCGCCCCGCCGCCTCGCGAATGGCCTCGACGATTTTCGGCTGGCCATGCCCGGCATTGACGCACCAGAGCCCGGCCATTGCATCAAGTACACGACGCCCATCGGTGGTGGTGTAGTACATGCCGTCAGCACTGGCGAACATCATCGGTCGTTGCTGGAACTGGCGCATCGGGGTAAACGGTGCCCAGAACGCGCCACACTCGGCACCTGTCAGGTTGGAAATATCGTTCATAGCGACTCCTGCAAAGCGGTTCTTGGATGGCCCGTCAGCGTCGGGCGCTGCAACGGGCCTGCGTTAACGTTGACGCTGCGATCCACATACAACAGGCCGCGCTCAATTCGGCAGCTGACACGGTCACAAAACGCCATCTCGACAAACTGCCAGGTCATGCTCAGTACCCCGTCGTCGGTCCAGCGCGCCTGCGCCACCACCGAGGTGAGTTCCGGCTGGTATTGGTGATGCAGATAATGGCCGGTCATGCTGGTCTGGCTTTCGATGCCGTTGGCCAGCCCGGCGCGAATGCAGTGGGTACCACGGGGGTCGGTGAGGTAGAAGTCGCAATGGTCAGGGCCAAGCTCCAAACGTATTTCGCTGACGTGATCTTCGTTCGCCTCCACCACGAACGTGCCGCTGAACTCGGCATGACGCGGCGAGGTCGAGGCCCCTGAAAGGGACGGCCGCCGCTGGCTTGCCAACAGCGCCGCCAACTCGGCATCCGCCGCGCCATCGCTGGGCACCCCCAGCGCCGGCAACAGATGCTCCCAGAGCAGGCTGTGCAAGCGCCGCTCGCCCAAGGGCAACCCGGCGGTAAACGCAATCACCGCGTTATGGCGTGGCAGGACGATGCACTGCTGGCCAAATACCCCGGAGGCGTAGTAGCCACCGTGCAAGGTCATCCACCACTGGTAGCCGTAGCCTTCGCGGCGCGTGGCACCTGCGTCACTTGAGTCGCGGCCCTGATAACGCTTGCCGTCGAAGGCCCCCATCCATACATCATCGACATGCCCACGGGTGGCTTCGGCCACCCACTCCCGGGACAGCAACTGCTGTCCTTCCCAGTTGCCTTGTTGCAAGTGCAGCACGCCGAACTTGAGCAAGTCCTCGCTGCTGCAACTCAGGCCATTGCCGCCCGTGTTGAAGCCGCCAGGTGCCAGGTCCCATTCGATGGTCCCCATGGCCATGGGTTGGAAAATACGTGTGTTGCACAACTCATAGGCGGTCTGGCCGCTGACCACGCTGACAATCGCCGAGAGCATGAAACTCGAGGCGCTGCTGTAGATAAAGTGCTGCCCTGGTGGGTCTTCAACCGGTTCATCGAGGAACAACTTGACCCAGCTTTCACTGCGCCCACGCCAGGCCCCGCCGGAAATGCCCTGGCGATGGCCGGTGCGCATGGTCAGCAAATCGCGCACGGTCATGGCTGCCAGGTTTGCGCTGATGGGTGACGGGCAATCTGCGCTGAAAAAGTCCACCACCTTGGCGTCCAGCGACAGCACGCCGTCATCCACCAACAGCCCGATGGCCATGGATACCCAGCTTTTGGTGACCGAATGCTGAACATGCAAGCGTTCGGCGCGATAAGGCGCCCAAAACGCTTCGGCCACCACCGCACCGTCGCGGTACAGCATGAAACTGTGCAACTCCAGGCCCGCAGCGTTCACCGCCTCAATGAAATCACTCACGCCACGCGCCGATACGCGTTGTTGGCTGGGCAGTGCCCGCCGCAACGGCAAACTCGTCATCTGATCTATCCCCTCATTTCCACTGCCTTGGCGTGCAACAGGCTGACCCTGTTGCACGCCGTTACTGCTACCAGAGCGCCACGGTGTAACCCAGGATCACTCGGTTTTCGTTGGTGTCACGGGCGAAGTTGCTGGTGGCACTGGCGTTCTGCCAACGCAAAGACACATCCTTGAACGTGCCGCTTTGCACCACGTAACCGAGGCTGAAATCGCGCTCCCACTCTCGCCCTTCGCCCTTGAAGCCGATGACCTTGGCGTTGTCGCCCTTGGCGTAACGCGTCGAGAACAGCAGGCCGGGCAGGCCCAGCGAGGCGAAGTCATAGTCATAGCGGGCATGCCACACGCGTTCGCCGGTCTGGGAGAAGTTGGCCAGTTGGTACTCGGTGAACAGGTAGGTGTTAGTGCCGTCCACGTAGGTGAACGGCGTCGAGCCGTACTGTTCCTGGTAACCGCCGCTGAGGTTGTGGCCATAGAGGCTGTAGCCGATACGGGTACTCAACGCACGGTTATCCACCTTGCCGGCCAGTGCCGCAGCGTCTTCACTGGCGCTGAAGTAACGGATGTCGGTCTTGAACGTGCCGGGGCCCCACTTGAGGCTATTTTTCAAACCCAGGTAGTGCTGTTGGTAGAGGCTTTCCAGTTGCGCGTACTGATAGGTCACGACCGTGGTTGGCGTGAGCTTGTACTCGCCGCCGGCGTAGCGGAACTCATCACTTTTGGCGCTGCTTTTGTAGGCACCGTACTGGCTGGTAAGGCCCATGTCCTCATAGTGGGTCGAGTCGCGTTGCTTGACCTGGTCCAGTTGACCCACGGTCAGGGTCAGATTGTCGATGTCCTTGGAGGTGAGCGCTGTGCCACTGAAACTCTGCGGGAACAGACGGCTGAGGTTTGGTTGCAGGGTGGGCAGGTCCGGCACCATGTAGCCCACACGCAGCTCGCTTTGGGCCATGCGCGCCTTACCGGTGATGCCGAGTTTGGAGTAATTGTCATGGGCCCGCCGTGCATAGCTGGGAGAGCCCGGATCGGCCATGCTGGAGCGCGCCAGCAGCCCGGTGCCGGAGTTATCCGGGCTCGAGTCGAGCTTCACGCCCAGCATGCCGACCGCGTCCAGGCCAAAACCCAGCGTACCGTCGGTAAAGCCCGATTCGAGGTTGAGAGTAAACCCCTGCGCCCACTCGGCGCGTTTGTTCTGTCCGCTGGACTCGCGGTAGTCGCGGTTGAAGTAATAGTTCTTCAATTCAAGCGAGGCTTTGCTGTCGGCGACAAAGTCAGCCTGGGCAAACAAGGGCATGAAACCGACGCCCATGACGCTGGCACTGGTGACAACTTTGTTGATGCGGTTATTCATGTGTAGGTTCCTGGCAGACAGGTTGAGTGGGGTTGTTTTTGTTTTCTTCGGCCATGGCTTCGCCAATCACCGATTGACGAAGGGTTGGGTTTCAACACATGGCCTGGGGTGCAGCAGTACCTAAATCACACCGGCACGGAGGCGGTAACTGCCATCCGCACATTTCTCCAAGGGGCTGGCTGCCGCGAGCAGCCGACGGGTGTAGGGATGTTGTGGGGTGTCGAAAAGGGTGTCGCGCGGCCCCATTTCAACCACTTCGCCCTGGTTCATCACCGCCACGCGATGAGCGATGCGCTCCACTGCCGACAGGTCGTGGGAGATAAACAGGCAGGCGAACCCGTACTGACGTTGCAAGCGCTCGAACAACTCAAGAATCTGCTTTTGAATGGTCATGTCCAACGCCGAAATCGGCTCGTCAGCAATCACCAGCTTGGGCCGCCTGACCAGCGCCCGGCCAATCGCCACGCGCTGGCGCTGACCACCGGACAGTTGATGGGCAAAGCGCTCACGGAACGGCTCGGGCAAGCCCACGTCAACCAGGGTCTCGGTGACCCGCTGGCGTTTTTGCATGGCCGTCAGCCCCGGCTCATGGCGCAGCGGCTCGGCAATGATCTGGCCGACGGTCATGCGCGGATCGAGGGACGAGTACGGGTCCTGGAAAATCATCTGGCATTGCAGGCGGTGGGCACGGTTGGCGGCCTTGAGGATATCCACGCCCTGGAACAGGATGGCCCCGGCGCATGGCGTGACCAATCCAACCACTGCCCGCCCGAGGGTGGTTTTGCCCGAACCGCTGCCACCGACCAAGGCCAAGGTTTCGCCCGGTGCAATGCTCAGGTTCACCGAATGCACCACGCGCTTGGGTACGCTGCGCCCCCAGAAACTGCGCGGCCCCGGGTGTTCGATGCACACATCCCGGACCTGCAACAACGCGTTGTCGGCAGCCGGCAATGGCACCAGCTCGCCGCGCCGTGGCAGTGCTTCAAGCAACTGCCGGGTATAGTCGGCCTTCGGCGCGAACAGGATATCTTCGATACGGCCCTGCTCCACCGCCTTGCCCCCACGCATCACCACCACTTTGTGCGCATAACGCGCCACCAGGGACAGGTCGTGGCTGATGAACAAGATCGCGGTGCCTTGCTCGCGCGTCAGCTCCAGCATCAACTCGATCACGTCCAGTTGTGCCAGGCAATCGAGTGCCGTGGTGGGCTCGTCAGCGATCAGCAGCGCCGGGCGCAGCAACATCACCGAGGCCAGCATGATGCGCTGGCGCATGCCGCCGGAGAACTGGTGCGGGTAGGACCCCAGGCATTTCTCGGCATCCTTGATACCGATGCGTTGCAGCATGGCGATACAGCGCTCGCGGATCGTCGCCGCATCCAGCGTGGTATGCAGTTTGAGCGCCTCGCTCATCTGCCGGCCAATCGTCAGCGCGGGGTTGAGCGAGACCATGGGTTCCTGGAACACCATGCCGATCCGCGCACCGCGCACTTCACGCATCGCCTTGGCATTGCCGCTGTCCAGCGGTTCGCCCTGGAAGGTGATGCGTCCACCACACACCTGCATCGGTGCCGGCAGCAAGCCAATGGCAGCACGTGCGGCCATGGTTTTGCCGCTGCCCGATTCGCCGACCAGCGCGACGATCTCGCCAGGGGCCATGGTGAAGCTGAAATCATCGACGGCCAGCGGACCGTCCGCACCGACGCGAATCTGGAGATTTTCAACAGCCAGTAATGGCACTGGAACGCTCATGCTCATTTCCTCATGCGCGGGTCGAGACGATCACGCAAGGCATCGCCGAACAGATTGATAGCCAGCAACGTCAGGCTGATAAAAATCCCCGGGAAGATCCCCAGCCACGGCGCCGTCGAAATGTAGGTGCGGCTCGCCGAGAGCATGCTGCCCCAGGTCGCGGCCGGCGGCGGTACGCCCAGGCCAAGGAAGCTCAGCGCACTCTCCGAGAGCAACGCCCAGCCGAACATGCTGGTGCCCAGCACACACAGCGGCGCCAAGCAGTTGGGAGTGATATGGCGGAACATGGTGTACAGCTCAGAGTTACCGATCACCCGAGACGCCTCGATGAACTCCAGCTCACGCAACGACAACACACTGCCCCGCACCACCCGCACCACTGACGGGGTGTAGGCAATGCCCAGGGCGAGCACGATGCCATACTGGCTGGCACCAACGATGGCCATGATGCCCAGGGCCATGAGAATGCCCGGAAACGCCAGCAGAGCATCGTTGAGCATCATCAGCACGCGGTCGGTCCAGCCGCGCAGGTAGCCGGCAAGCATACCGATTACCGTGCCGCAGATAACCGCCACGCTCACCGAGAGCAGGCTGATCCACAGACTGGTGCGTGCCCCAATGATCAATCGACTGAACACATCACGGCCGAATTCGTCGGTGCCCAGCCAGTGCACAGCATTTGGCGCGTGCAGACGCGACAACAGGTCGAGCTTGAGCGGGTCATAAGGCGTCCACACCACGCCGAGCAACGCCAGCAACACCAGTGCCGCGAGTAAGCTGCCGCCGATCAACGCATTCAACGGCGGGTAACGCCAGGCACGTCGAGGCTGAGTATCCAGCCCTGTCGGCAAGGCAGGAGTCTTGAGGTTCATAGCTTCACCCTTGGATCGAACAGCGGATACAACAGATCCACCAACAGGTTGACCAACACGTAGATGCAGGTGACCAGCAGCAGGCAACCCTGCAGCACCGGGTAGTCACGGGAAAAGATCGCATCGACCATCAAGCGGCCAATACCGGGCAAGGTGAACACGGTTTCCAGCACCGCAATGCCGCCGAGCAAATTGCCGAGAATCAGGCCAATCAAGGTCCAGGTCGGCGCAAACGCATTGCGCAGAGCGTGTTTCCACAGCACCGCCCCCTCCGACAACCCCTTGGCCCGCGCATGGGCGATGTACTCCAGGCGCAGCACTTCGATGGTGCTGGCCCGCGCCATCCGCGCAATGGCGCCGAACTCCACCAGGGTCAGGGTGATGATCGGCAGCACCACATAGGTCACCGCTTTCATCGGGTCGCTGGCAAAGCCGACGTAACCGATCACCGGCAACCAGCCGAGCTGAATGCCAAACACATAGAGCAACAACAAGCCCAACCAGAAACTCGGCACCGACAACAGCAACGTCGCCGTGGCCACCAGGCCCAAGTCCAGCGCACTGTTTTGCTTCCAGGCCGCGAGCAAACCCACCGGCACCGCGAGCAGGGTCGCCAGTAACACCGCGACGAGCACCACTGTGGCGCTGACGCTGAAGCGTTCGATCAGCAACTCCAATACCGGCTGACGGCTGCTGATGGACATCCCGAGATCGCCACTGAGCACCGACTTGATCCAGATCAGGTACTGGGTCACCACCGAGTGGTCCAACCCCAGGCTGCTGCGCATGTCGGCAAGGCTTTGCGGGTCGGCCATGTCGCCCAGCATCAGCAACGCCGGGTCGCCGGGGATCAGGCGAATCAAGGCAAATACAATCACCGAGATCAACAGCAGGGTCGGCACCGCCATGCCGAGCCTGTGCAATATGAATCGAAACATAGCGGTACGCCTTACTTGGAAGTGTCAGCCAGCTTCACGCCCCACAGGCGCGGTTTGGCAACGGGCCAGGAGCGATAACCTTCAACACGCTTGCCCATGGCGCCGATGGCGGTACCGTTGTAGATGACCACCATCGGTACATCCTTGAGCATCAAGGTGTGGAGCTTGTCGAACAGCGGCTGGCGTTTGGCGGGGTCAACCTCACGCTGGGCCTCGCGCAATATCGCCAAGGCTTCGGGGTTGTCCCAGACCTTGCGCGGCTCCTTCTGTTTGTCGCCAATCACTGATTCGTAGCTCTGCGCCGCATCGAAGCGCCCCGAATAAGAGAACGACATCATCTGGTAGCTGCCGGTCTGGTAGCGCTCCAGCTGCGTGCCCCACTCCAGGGTTTCCATCTCGATATTCAGCCCCGCCGCCTGAGTCATGGCCTGGCTGAGCAACCCCATGTCGAACATCTGCGGGTAGCGCTTATTGACCAGCATGCGGATTTTTTCGCCGCCGTAACCGGCCTCTTTCAACAGCCGCCGGGCCTCGTCGAGGTTGTAGGTGTAGCCCTGGCGCGCGGTGTCGTCGTAGTACGGGCTGGCGGTGGGGATGACCGAGTTGTTGACCACCGACAAGCCATCGGACAAGGCCGCCACCATCTGTGCGTAATCCAGGGACAGCGCCACCGCGCGACGAATGCGCACGTCCTTGAGCAACGGGTCACGGGTCTGGAACAGCAGGCCGCTGATGGTCATGATCGGGCTGACCTGGATCTGCAGATTCTTGACCTGCTTGAGTTGTGCGGCGTCCATCGCCGTCACGTCCGGCAGCAGGTCGACGCCACCCGAGAGCAGCGCGGCCTTGGCCGAGGCCGAATCGGGGATCACCTCGAAACGCACCTTGTCGACAAACGCCTGCTTGTTGCCGGTGTACCCGTCCGCCTCGGCCTCGGCACGCGGCGTGTATTCCTTGAAGCGATCCAGTTCGACGTACTGGCCCTTCTGCCATTTGCCCAGGGTGAACGGCCCGGTGCCAATCGGTGCACGCCAACTGCCATCGGCGGCCAGGGAGTCCGGGTGCAGGATGCCGCTGCCGGCACAATCCGGGCGAGCCATCGCGGCGAGGAACAAGCCGTTGGCCTGGTCCAGGGTGAACACCACGGTTTTCGGGTCAGGGGTGGCGACATCGACAATCTTGGCAGCACCACGCCCGTCGAACTCCGCCAGACAACGCCACTGGGTCTTGGGGTCGAGGTAGCGCCGCCAGGTCCATTGCACATCCCTGGCCGTCAACAGCTGGCCATTCTGGAAGTGCACGCCGTCTCGCAGGCTGAAGGTGTAGCGCAGGCCATCTGACGAGACAGCGACGGCACTGGCCAGCATCGGCGCGATGCTGGTGTCTTCGCGATACGCCACCAGCCCTTCGACGATATGCATCATCACCGCATCGGTATTGTCGTCACGGTTGACGCCCGGGTCGGTGTTGCGGATATCACCATTGAGACCAACGCTGATGACCTTGTCTTGCGCAATGGCCATGGAAAAGGTGCACGCCGACAGCGCGACGGCCAGTGCCGTCTTTACGTAACTATTCACGGGAGAAAGACTCCTTGAAGAAATTTTCCGGTCAGTGGCGGGGGCCAAGGCAGGACCGGCATCAGAATGAGTGAATCCTTGGTTATTGTTATACGGTCTGTTCTGAGTGCATCTACCAGCGGTGTATCAGCCGAGGCTGCGCTTGTGGCGCAACACCTTGGCGAAAAAATCTTGGGCAGCCGGCATGGCTTTGATGCCCTGGTGCGCGACGTTGGGCAACAGGTCGAAGTGCACCTTCACGCCGGCCGCTTCGAAGCTCGCCTTCAAGCTGGCCAGGCGCTCCGGGCGCGTGCGTCCGGCAGCGTTGGCGCCGGCCATGTAATGTTTGCCGCCTTCGCGGTGGGTGATTTCCCAGGTTTCGAGGTCTGAATCGCCGACCACCATGTGCACCGGCAGTTGCTGCAAGGCTTGCAGGTTCAACGGTTTGCCAAAGCGCGTCGCGAAGTCCCGCACGCCGACCCACCAGTCCTGCTCGGAATCCAGCAAGGTCACCGAGCCCGGCGCGCCGATGGACGCCGCCCAGAGTTTCTCGGGGTGCAGGTAGCAGAACCGGTGGGTGAATTGTCCGCCGCCGGAATAGCCGAACAGCGCAAAAGTATCGAAGCGCCGACTGTAGCGCTTGCCAACGCTGGCGATCATGTCGAGCAACACTTGGTCGTAACGGATATCGCCCTCGACCAACTGCTTGTAGCCATCGCCGTTGCTGTCACCCAGCACGCCGACCGGGAACAGCGGCGACAGAATCACACAGTCGTTCCAGCGGCCAAACTCCGCGAAACCATTGCGATAAATCTCCATCGCACGGGTCGAGCCATGCAGCGACACCACCAGGTCCACTGGCCGGGAACTGTCTTCGATGGTTTCGGGCACATAGAGGGTGTAGGCAAAACGACTGTCCTGGTGGTGCGAGTACACCGTGGTAGCGCCGAGGTGATACACGTTTTTGGCCGCACGCAAGGCCACGTCGATGGGGTTGGTATCTGGATTGCTCATGTGGAAAGTTCGCCGAGTCAGTTCGGACTTGAGTATTGGTCGGGCGCTATAAAAAGAAAAACTAATTAAACTTTATGCCGAGCAAACAAAACCTTTACGATCACGCCTCACCCATGGCTGCGAGTCCACCCATGAGCAACATTCGTTTTTTCAAGACGTTTATCGCTGTCGCCGAGTACGGCAGCTTTGCCGCCGCTGCCGACCGCGTGGCACTGACCAACGCCGCCGTCGGCCAACAAATGCGCGCACTCGAAGAGGAGATGCGCCGGCCGCTGTTTGACCGCAGCCAGCGGCAGATCAAACTGAGCCGCGATGGTGTGTTATTGCTGCCCAAGGCCAAGCGTCTGCTGGCGGACTACGAGCAAATGATCGCCGAAGCCCCCGACGGCGAAGCCATGGAGGGCGAAGTGTCGATCGGCGGCATCACTTCCGGCATGGGCCTGCTTGCCAATTGCCTGGTGCAACTGAAAAAACTGCACCCCAGGATATCGGTCAACCTGATGACCGCCCGTTCCGACGAAGTGGTCAAGCTGGTGCAGGCCGCCAAACTCGACGCCGCGCTACTGATCGAGACTGCGCGGCAAAACTTCAGTGGCTTGAGCTGGACCCTGCTCTATAACGAACCGATCGTCATGCTCGCCAATGCCACACAGACCGCCGGCATCAACGACGCGGTGGAGTTGCTGAGAACCCAGCCGTTCATTCGCTACGACAGGTCCACGGCAGTGGGTCGCAAGGTGCAGTCGATCATCAAGAGTGAATCGGTCGAACCGCTGGAGATCCTGGAACTGAACTCGATCATCGGAATCGCCGACCTGGTGCGCCAGCAAGTCGGGGTGGCGATTGTGCCGCTGCTGAAGAATTTCGACTGGCACAAAGACCCAAGCCTGCGGGTGCTGCCGTTGCCGGGCGACCTGGCAGTACGCCGGGTGGGGATATTGGAACAAGGCACCAAAAGTGCAATTACAGGGGAAATTCGCAAGCTGCTGATGTCGGCTGTAGCAAAGTAATCCTTCCCTCAGCGCGGTTCATGAGTGTCTGGCATCGGGACACCCAAGCTTCAGTGTTTTGAAAAACATGCGGGGAAATACCAAAACGCCGAAAGAACTCCAGTGGCGACACCCCTCGCAGACTCAGATAGGGGGCAATTTGCCTAAGTGTGCTGAGTTTGATGGCTGGCGTAGCATTCGTCATGGATGTCCACACCCTTTTTAAAGGCAATGCACTTGAAAACCGTCTAGTCGGCACGCTGGTAAACCCTGGCATTTTTTTTGCCAGACTCGCGCTATTGGTGGAGTTTCCAGGACTTTCTGAATCGACCCAGAGTTCACTAAGTGCCCACTCCTGGCCGAAAGAGCCCAGTGGATGCGCTTATGAAACAAGGGCGATTCAGAGTGCAGCAGCACTAAACAAAACCCAATTTAACAGCGACCCCGAAGCTGGCCATTACCAACAACAGCCCAATCACGCTCCATTGCAACACGGCTAGCTTGCGTTTAAGGGAGGCTGGGAAATTGGCCAAATCTTCAGAACTTAGCTCGCCCCTTTTTAAATAAAATGTCGGGAAGGTGACTATTCCCGAAATGCCACCTACCAGCAGAAGCTTTCCCCAAGGCCCACCATGTCGAAGCGGAGCACGAGTCATGATGGCTGAGCAATTTTTCAGGTGCTCCAACATCAAATCCATCTTCGTGTAGGCCAGATGCAAACAGCCCCCTATCCAAAGAAAAATCCCTGCCAGATCAATGAGGGCGATAGACAGGAGTACCTTGTCGACAATGTTCAAACTCATGTTTCCGCCTTATAGATCTTCTCACCGGCCCATTCGCCTTTAGTCCTTCCAAAGCCCCACAGCGTATGAGCCTGCCGCTACACCTATGGCACCACATGGCCGAAACCCGCCTCCCGCTCTTTAAGGAACGCCGTGCATGTCCGAACAAAAGCGGCGGTTACTGGTTTCGCCTGACAAGGCTTAGCTCAAACTGCATTCACCGCCGCCTCCTGCCCCCCCAACCCCACATCATCAACCACCGCCTTGCCCATCTCCGCCAAAAAATGCAAAGCCCAGGCATAGCGCTCGGCGCGCTCTCCCATAGCGGCATCCAGTGCAAGTTTTTTGGCGTAATAAAGCAAAGTCGAGGCGTGTTCCAGGGCTTGTTGCAGCGGCACATCGGCGTTGACGCGGAACAGCATCTGTTCAGGTTCGCCACAACTGCTGAAGGTCACGACACCCAGCGTTTTAACCGAGGTTGGCGAACTCATCACCCAGCTCCCACCAACGCCGAGCAGCGCTGAACAAGGCGCCGGGGGCGGCTGCAACCCAAGAGCCAATCAACAACATTCATTGCGAGAACTCCGTGTTCCCGTATATCTCCAGGTTCTCAGGACCGACCGCCGAATTTTCGGCGATGGCGCAAGGGTAGTGTCGAGCCCAAAACCCAACAACCACCAAACCGTCGCAGCTTATTTCCTCATTCCCCGCACCTTTAACCACACCCTTTTGTCGCTTCTGCCTTTACTGTTTCTACTGTCTATTGCTGTTTCTGCTGCCTCTCTGCTGTTTCTGCTGCTCCTCTACCGTTTAAAATGCCGCCCCCTGCCCTTTGCCGACCCCACCCGATGACCCCTGACGCCCTCGCTACCCTGCACGCCCATTTGCTCGACGCCCTGGCCACGCCGCCGACCGAGACCCGCCGCCTGTTCCACGGGCGCGGGCGTTGCTGGCCGGGGTTGGAACAGGTGACGGTGGACTGGATGCAAGGGCTGGTGCTGGTGTCGTTGTTCAAGGAGCCCGAGCCTGGGCAACTGGACGCGCTGATTCATCTGCTGTTGGACATCAGCACCTCGCCGGTGTGGCAAGCCTCGGGCGCCAGCCATTTGCTGCTGCAGCATCGCTACCTGCCGGACAGCAGCGCGCAATGGCTGCTCGGCGAGGCGCTGGATGAGCTGACCCTCGAAGAAGAAGGCCTGCGCTATCGGGTGGACCTGGGGCGCAAGCAGAACAATGGGTTGTTTCTGGACATGCGCTACGGGCGCAACTGGGTGCGGGAAAACACCCGGGGCAAACGCGTGCTCAACCTGTTCGCCTACACCTGCGGCTTTTCCGTGGCGGCCATCGAGGGCGGTGCCAGCCATGTGGTCAATCTCGATATGTCGCGCCCGGCCCTGAGCCGTGGTCGCGACAACCATCGGCTCAATGGCCACGACCTGAGCCGGGTGAGTTTTCTGGGGCATGACTTGTTCAAGTCCTGGGCCAAGGTCAAGAACGGCGGCCCCTATGACCTGGTGATCATCGACCCGCCGTCGTTTCAAAAAGGCAGTTTTCTGCTGAGCAAGGATTACCCCCGGGTGCTGCGCCGGCTGCCGGAATTGCTGGCGAGCCAGGGCACCTTGCTGGCGTGCATGAACGACCCGGCCTTTGGCCCAGAGTTTTTGATCGACGGTGTAACGCGCGAGGCGCCGGGCCTGCATTTTCAGCAGCGCCTGGACAACCCGCCGGAGTTCCCGGATATCGAGGCCGAAGCCGGCCTCAAGGCACTGCTTTTTACCCTCGAGGATTAAACCTCAGCGGGCATCGCCGTCACGGGGTTTGTAGAAGCTGAATTTGCCGATCTTGGCCGTCTTCACGTACTCCTTGGCCCAGGCCGGCGAGGCGCTGCTGTCATGGAAGTACATTGCGCCGTGGGTGTGATCCGGCAGTTGCTGGTTCAGGGCCTTGCGCGCGATTTCCTTGGCGACGGCGTACGGCGCGTCTTCCTCGACCTGGTCCGAACGCCCGTCGCACCACCAGGAAAACTGACAGGCGTGCTGCTCCGAACCCTGCTTGACCACCTCGCACACGGTGTCCGGGAAGCCCTTGTGCCCCAGGCGATTGACCACCACATTGGCCACCGCCTCCATATCGTCCGAGGTGCCGCCCTTGGCCTCCCAGTAGATGCTGCGGGCGAGGCAAGTCAAGGCATCGTCCAGCGGCGCCGCGCCAGCCGGGTCCACCGCCTGGGCCTCACTCCGGCTGATGGCCTCGACCTTGGCCGGCGGCAGTTCGCGGCCCTTGGCGGCGACTTTCTGTTCCAGTACTTCGGCTTTGTCGACCGCGACCTGGGCGGCGGGTGCTGGATCGGCGGCAAAGGCCTGGCTCGCGCAAAGCGTGAGGACCAGGCAGGTGGCAACGAATAGAGGCTGCATGATCGAACCTTCCGGCTGCTACACAGGGGCCGCCGGCGCGGCGCAGATGGCTGGCCGAGGGATGGGCGGGCAATCGCCCGGCGCTCGACCGGGCTTACAGAATCGACACTGGCGGCGCGCAATCATTCCACCACCCCCGAAAAAACCTTGCTCGACTAGCCGCCGCAAACGCCCGGGAGCCGGGGCTTAGGGCGCGCCGAACAACGCAGTCCAGTAGATCCCGGCGTCGCTTTTCGGGTCCACGGCGTAGGCCGCGCCCAGCTCGCGAAAGGCCGGGTTCATCAGGTTGGCGCAGTGCCCGGGGCTGGTCAGCCAGCCGTCGAGCACCTTGCGTGCCGAATCCTGCCCTGCGGCGATGTTCTCGCCAATCTGCCCGCCGGCGTACCCGGCCAGCTCGGCCCGATCCCCCGGGGTGCGGCCGTCGCGGTCTTTGTGGTCAAAAAAGTTCTGGTTGGCCATGGCCCGGCTATGGCCTTCGGCGGCGGCCCCCAGTTGCGCATTCCAGGCCAGCGGCGCGGCGGCGGCAAAGGCCTGGGCCCCGCATTGGCGCGGCTGGGCACGGGCGGAGTTGAGTAACTGCAACAGCTGCTGCCCTTCTGCCTGCCAGTCCCCGAGGCGGGCCGCCAGCAATGGCCGGGCGAGGACGATGCGCCATTCGCGGCCTTCGCGACTGACGCCGATGTCGACAAACTGCGGGTCGAGCACCACCTGGCAGAAGCTTTCCTGCACCGCCTGCATCGCCGCGGCGGCATCCCGTGGCCCGGACAAGCTGATGGCCTGCACATTGACCATGGGGTACGCGGCCCGGGTCAGGGCCTGCTGCAAATCACCGACGTTGCCGGCGGACAGCACCAGGCGCGGGTCGCTGGCCAGCGGCGGCAGTTCGTGGGACACCTGGCCGGCGCAGCGCTGCAGCTGGCCGCGGTAACTGTTGATCGCCTGCACTAACTGCGCTTCGTCGGCGGCCATGGCCGGGGCGGCCAGCAGCAGGCCGATGGACACCAGGGCCAGGCGCCCGAGGGATGAGATGACGTGCATGAAAACCTCCGTGGGCTGAGTGCGCCCATGATGCGCGATCTCCCCCCGGGCGGTGCAAGGGCTTTTCAGCGAAGGGCGCCAGCGCGTGGGTTCAGTGCGCCTGAGCGACAGACGCTGGCGCCTGAGCGAACAGCTCCAAGCCCAGGTTGCGGGCGTGATCCAGGTGCTGATGGGGGGCGCGGCTTTCCGAGTCGAGCAGCAGGTGCGAGCTGGCGACGCGGGCGCCGCAGTAATCGAAGATGCCGTGGTCGATCTGGGTCTGCATCGCCTTGGCATAACCGTGGCGCTCGAAGGTCCCGGCGTCGGCGCCGCCCAGGGCCAGCAGGTGCACGTGCAGGTGGCGCAGTTTTTTCAGCAGCTTGGCTTCGGGGCTGTAATCAAAGGCCCAACCGTTAGAGAACACGCGGTCGATCCAGCCCTTGAGTAGCCCCGGCATCGACCACCAATACACCGGGAACACCAGCACCAGGGCGTCGGCGCCATCGATCCGCGCCTGCTCGGCCATCACATCAGCCGGCGGCGCGGCCTGCTGGCGGTGCACCGCGTGGTCGGCGGCATTGAACCTTGGGTCGAAACCCTGGGCCGCCAGATCGGCGATTTCCCAGGTATGCCCGGCCTCGGCCAGGCCGGTGGCAACCTGCGCCGCCAGGCTGTGGGTCAGGGACAGGGGGTCGTGGTGGGCGACAACAATCAGGGCATGCATGGTTCAGGCTCCAGGGAGGTTGAAAGGCAGATTGAGGGCGGAAGGTCGGCCCTATACACTGCACAAGCTACGATTAGTAAGTTAATCACCATAAGTTACTTTTGGTATATAAGACATGTCAAGTGACCCAACCCAATCACCGCCTGAAACCGCCGCCCCCCGCCGCCGCCTGACGCGGGAAGATCGACTGCGCCAGTTGCTCGACGTCGCCTGGCAACTGGTCCGCGAGGAAGGCACCGAGGCCCTGACCCTGGGCCGGCTGGCCGAACAGGCCGGGGTCACCAAGCCCGTGGTGTATGACCACTTCAGCACCCGACCGGGGCTGCTGGCGGCGCTGTACCAGGACTTCGATCAACGCCAGACCGCCGTGATGGACGCCGCCCTGGAGCGCAGCGAAGCCACCCTCGACGGCCGCGCCCGGGTGATCGCCGGGTCCTATGTGGCCTGTGTGTCGTTGCAGGGTCGGGAGATCCCGGGGGTGATCGCGGCCCTGGCCAGTTCGCCGGAGCTTGCGCGGATCAAGGGCGAGTACGAGGCCATCTTCATCGAAAAGTGCCGCCACGCCCTGGCCCCATTCGCCGCTGGCCAGCCGATAGGCGCCGCCGCGCTGCGGGCCATGCTCGGCGCCGCCGAGGCCCTGTCCCATGCAGCGGCGAACGGCGAAATCAGTGCCCCGCAAGCCGAAGATGAACTGTTTGAAATCATCCGCGCCCTGGTCCAGAGAAACGCCACGGGTCGCCAGTGAGTCGCCCCCCTATTTCCACCGGCAGAGCACGCCATGCATTTGTTTTATCCGAGCGACCCGCTTGATCCGCCGCGGGTCGACGAGACCTATGAGGACGAATACGGCGCCGTCCGGGCCCTGCACGGGCTGGATTGGCCGGGGTATTTCATCAACTCAACGTCGCTGGCTGGGGGCGAGCGAGGCTCGGAGTCAGCGGTGCAAAGGGGTAGGACAAGGCTGAAACCGACCAGGTCGCTACCGTTGGCGACCGGCGCGAACAACGCCTGAGGCAAATTCGTATACCATATCCCCCATCTCCTTTTGAACGACCGCCATTGTGAACCTACCTCGATTTAACGCCCCGGACCTGGGCAACACGCCCTCCACTTCAGAGATCATCACCCGCCATCTGCGCGACGCCATCGTCGCCGGGCATTTCGACGAGGACGAGCCGATTCGCCAGGACGATATCGCCCGTCAGTTCAACGTCAGCAAGATCCCGGTGCGCGAGGCCCTCAAGCGCCTCGAGGCCGAGGGCCTGGTGATGTTCCAGCGCAACCGCGGAGCCATGGTCACGCGGATCTCGGAAGCGGAACTGGCGCAGATGTTCGAGGTGCGCATGCTGCTTGAAGACAAGGCGCTGCGCCTGGCCATCCCCAACATGACCGAAGAGACCTTCGCCCGGGCCGAGCGGATCTGCCAGGAATTCATCGGCGAAAACGACGTCGGGCGCTGGGCCGAGCTCAACTGGGAGTTGCATGCCTGCCTGTATGAACCAGCGCAAAGGCCGTTTCTGGTGAGCCTGATCCGTTCGGTCAACGACAAGCTGGAACGCTACCTGCGCATGCAGATGAGCCTCTCGGCCGGCAAAGACCGCGCCGACCACGAACACCGGGAAATCCTCCAGGCCTGCCGCGACGGTAACGTCGAACACGCCGTGGCCCTGCTGGACGAACACATCGCCGGCGTCTGCAAGACCCTGTTCGAACACCTGCCTTGTGCGCATTGACCGCCAGCCGCTGCGGCCCCGCGTAAAGAGCTGACACCCACGGCGCCCATGCCGGCCAGCGCAGCCTCGCGGGCTCGGCAGCGGCTACAGCTGTAGCCTCCGCATCCCTGTGACACCTTGCAGCCGCTGCCGCCAGGCTCGGGCCGCGTTCGGACACTGGCCCCAAAGGCCGCCGCATAAATCCCCTGACACTCCACGGCACCCTCCCCGGCCAGCGCAACCTCCCGGCTGCGGTTACGGGTTTTGTCGGTGTTCCTTTAATGGGCGTCGCGGGGGGTAGTTGCTCCCTTATGTAACACCGCTGCTGCAACGGCGAGCGGTCGATGACGTCATCGATTGCGGGTTAGGCGCGACGCAACGGCGGTCTGGCAAGGACTGGCGAACTAATTCCAGGGGGTGGGGAAAAACAGGCACGCCCATTGCTAATAAAATATCGTATACGAAATTCGCAATACGATTATCTCCCCCCACCTTTGCGCTAACGAGGCACCTATGAAAAACCCCGCTTTTGCCGTAGCCCTCACCGCCGTTCTCAGCAGTTCCTTTATCGCCACCGCCCAGGCCGACAAGCTCGATGACATCATCGGCTCCGGCAAGCTGCGCTGTGCGGTGACCCTGGACTTCCCGCCCATGGGTTTTCGCGATGAAAGCAACAAGCCCGCCGGCTTTGACGTCGACTACTGCAACGACCTGGCAAAAGTCCTCGGGGTGGATGCCGAGGTGGTGGAAACGCCCTTCCCCGACCGCATTCCGGCCCTGGTCTCGGGCCGCGCCGATGTGATTGTCGCCTCCACTTCCGACACCCTGGAGCGCGCCAAGACCGTGGGCCTGACCGTGCCCTACTTCGCCTTCCAGATGGTGGTGCTGACCCGCGACAACACCGGCATCAACAGCTTCGACGACATCAAGGGCAAGGCCCTGGGCAACACCAGCGGCACCTATGAAGCCATCGCCCTGGAGAAAGACGTCAAGCAATGGGGCAGCGGCAGCTTCCGCGCCTATCAGTCGCAGAACGACACCATCCTCGCCGTCGCCCAGGGCCATATCGACGCCACCGTGGTCACCAACACCGTGGCCGCCGCCACCCTCAAATCCGGCAAATACAAAAACCTGAAGATCGCCGGTAACGCGCCCTACGTGGTGGATTACGTGTCCCTGGGGGCCAAGCGCAGCGAGTACGGGCTGATCAACTACCTCAACCTGTTCGTCAATCAGCAGGTGCGCACCGGGCGCTACAAGGAGCTGTTCGTGAAGTGGGTCGGCAGCGAGATCCCGCCCACCGATCTGACCGTGCCAAAGGTCTACTACTAAGGTGACCGACATGCCCAGCACGCCCACTGCCCTGAGCGGTCGCAGTCTGGTAGCAGGGGCCGCCCAAGGCCCCCTGCTGTTCGCCGAAGTCGGGCTGAGCTTCTGGGGCGGGGTCGACCCGGTCAGCGGCGAAGTCATCGACCGGCATCACCCCTTGAGCGGCGAGTGCCTGGCCGGCCGGGTGCTGGCCATCCCCAGCGGCCGCGGCTCGTGCACCGGCAGCAGCGTGCTGATGGAGCTGATCAGCAATGGCCATGCACCGGCGGCCCTGGTGCTGGCCGAGGCCGATGAGATCCTGACCCTGGGCGTGCTGGTGGCGCAGACCATTTTCCAGCGTTCCCTGCCGGTGCTGTGCATCGGCCGGGAGGCCTTCGCCACCCTGCGCGGCAGCGCGTTCGCCCGGGTTGCAGGCGACGCGCTGAGCCTGTTCCAGCAAGCACCGCCAGCCTTGGCCCCGTACCGCGACACCCCGCCATCCGACACCCGCCACACCACCATCGAACTCAGCGCCCATGACCAAGCCCTGCTCGCCGGAACCTACGGCAAAGCCTCCCAAGTGGCGATGCAGATCGTGCTGCGCATGGCCGAACTCCAAGGCGCACGCAGCCTGGTGGATGTGACCCAGGCCCATATCGACGGTTGCATCTATACCGGCCCGGCCAGCCTGCGGTTCGCCGAACAACTGGTGCAATGGGGCGCGCAGGTGCGGGTCCCGACCACCCTCAATTCGATTTCCGTGGACCAGCGACGCTGGCGCGAACTGGGCATCGACGCCGCCCTCGGCGAACCCGCCAGCGCCCTGGGCGACGCCTATATGGCCATGGGCGCGCAACTGAGTTTCACCTGCGCGCCCTACCTGCTGGACAGCGCGCCCAAGGCCGGCGAGCAGATTGTCTGGGCCGAATCCAACGCGGTGGTGTACGCCAACAGCGTGCTCGGCGCGCGCACCCTGAAGTACCCGGATTACCTGGACATCTGCATCGCCCTCAGCGGCCGCGCGCCCCTGGTCGGCTGCCACCTGGACGCCCAGCGCAAGGCCCGCCTGCAGATCGAGCTGCCGCCATTGGCCGCCCTCGACGACGCCTTTTACCCGCTGCTGGGCTACCACATTGGCAACCTGGCCGGCAGCCGCATCCCCCTGGTGCTGGGGCTGGAGCGGGCGCAGCCCAGTCTCGACGACCTCAAGGCCTTCGGCGCCGCCTTTGCCACCACGTCGGCGGCGCCACTGTTCCATATCGCCGGGGTCACCCCCGAGGCGCTAGACCCGGCCCTGGTGCTGGAACCGGGCGTGTCGCTGCCGGTGGAGCGCATCCGCCTGGCCGACCTGCGCGCCAGTTGGGACGAGCTCAACAGCGCCACCAGCCCCCAGGTGGACGTGGTCTCACTGGGTAACCCGCACTTTTCCGCCAGCGAGTTCGCCGCCCTGGCCCGGCTGTGCCAGGACCGGCACAAACACCCTTCGGTGGTGCTGGCGATCACTTGCGGCCGGGCCGTGCTGGAACAGGCCCGCGCCGCCGGGGATATCGCGCCGCTGGAGGCGTTTGGCGCGACCCTGATCACCGACACCTGCTGGTGCATGCTCGGCGAACCGGTGATCCCGCCCGGCGCCCGCACCCTGATGACCAACTCCGGCAAATACGCCCACTACGCCCCCGGGCTGGTGGGCCGCCCGGTGCATTTCGCGAGCCTGGCCGAGTGTGTCGACAGCGCTTGCACCGGCAACGCCAGCGGCCGCCTGCCGGCCTGGCTCGAACCCGTCGCCCCCCTGGAGAGCCCCGCGCATGTTTGACTACACCTTCCAATGGCGCTCGGCACTGCGGGCCTTGCCCGACATGCTGGCCGGGGCCCTGGTGACCTTCGAGACCGCCGCGCTGTCGATGATCTTCGGCGTGCTGATCGCCCTGGCCCTGACGGTGATGCGTGAAGCCCGGCAGCCGGTGTTGCGCGGTATCGGCAACGCCTGGGTGTCGATCGCCCGCAACACGCCGTCGCTGTTCCAGATCTACATCCTGTACTTCGGCCTCGGCTCCCTCGGGCTGCACGTCAGTTCCTGGTTCGCCCTGCTGGCCGGGATCACCTTCAACAACGCCGGCTACCTGGCCGAGAACTTTCGCGGCGGACTCAAGGCCGTGCCCACGACCCAAGTCCGCGCGGCACGCTCCCTGGGCATGAGCGCCTTCCAGACCTACCGCATGATCATCGTCCCGCAGCTGCTGCGGGTGGTGTTCTACCCACTGACCAATCAGATGGTGTGGGCGGTGCTGATGACCTCGCTGGGAGTGATCGTCGGACTCAACAACGACCTCACCGGCGTGACCCAGGACTACAACGTCAAGACGTTCCGCACCTTCGAGTACTTCGCCATCGCGGCGGTGCTCTATTACCTGATTTCCAAGCTGATCGTCGCGGTAGCCCGGCTGTTGGCCTGGCGCCTGTTCCGTTACTGAGGGCGCATCCATGTTTTCCACCAGTCTTACCAGCAACGATGTGCTGTTCCTGCTCAGCGGGGCCTGGGTCACGGTGCAACTGACCTTCTGGGCCATCATCCTCGGCTCGGTCGCCGGGCTGTTTTTCGGCTTGCTGCGGGCCCTGCTGCCGCGTGCCAGCCTGCCCCTGGCCTGGGTCCTGGACGTGTTTCGCAGCGTGCCGCTGTTGATCCAATTCGTCTTATTCAACTCGTTCAAGAGCATCGTCGGCCTCAACATCAGCGCCTTCAGCGTCGGCTGCATCGTGCTCGGGATCTACGCCGCCGCGTACTTCACCGAGATCGTGCGCAGCGGCGTGCTCGCGGTGCCGTTGACGGTGCGCCGCGCCAGCCGCTCCCTGGGCCTGAGCTACCTGCAGGACCTGCGCTGGATCGTGCTGCCGATGGCCTCGCGCGTGGCCTTCCCCGGCTGGCTGAACCTGGTCCTGAGCGTGATGAAAGACACCGCGCTGGTGATGTGGATCGGCATCGTCGAGCTGCTGCGCGCCTCGCAAACCATCGTCACCCGCATTCAGGAACCGTTGCTGGTGCTGTGCATCGCGGGCCTTATCTACTACGTCATGAGCCTGGTGGTCGCTCGCCTGGGCGCTCGTCTGGAAAGAAGGTGGCAAGAAAATGATTGAGATCGACAACGTATACAAATCCTTCGGCGACCTCGAAGTGGTCAAGGGCGTGAGCCTGACCGTGCAAAAAGGCGAAGTGGTGTCGATCATCGGCGGCTCCGGCTCCGGCAAATCGACCCTGTTGATGTGCATCAACGGCCTGGAGCCGATCCAGAAAGGCAGCATCCGCGTCGACGGAGTCGAGGTGCATCACCGCGCCACCGACCTCAATCGCCTGCGCCAACGCATCGGCATCGTGTTCCAGCAATGGAACGCCTTCCCACACCTGACGGTGCTGGAGAACGTCATGCTCGCCCCGCGCAAGGTGCTCGGCAAAAGCCGCCAGGAGGCCGAGGCGCTGGCGGTCCAGCAACTGACCCATGTGGGCCTGGGGGATAAGCTCAAGACCTTCCCCGGCAAGCTCTCCGGCGGCCAGCAACAACGCATGGCGATTGCCCGCGCCCTGGCCATGTCGCCGGACTACATGCTGTTCGACGAAGCCACCTCGGCCCTCGACCCGCAACTGGTGGGCGAGGTGCTGGACACCATGCGCATGCTCGCCGAAGACGGCATGACCATGGTCCTGGTGACCCACGAAATCCGCTTCGCCCGCGATGTGTCCGACCGCGTGGCGTTCTTTCGCAATGGCCTGGTGCATGAGATCGGCTCCCCCGAGCAGGTCATCGGCAACCCCCAGCAGCCGGAAACGGCGGCCTTCCTCAAATCGGTCAAGTAGGAGCAGGCAATGCGTTCATCGAAAGTCATTCATGTGGTCAGTTGCCACGCCGAAGGCGAAGTCGGCGATGTCATCGTCGGCGGCGTCGCACCACCCCCTGGGGCCACGGTGTGGGAGCAATCGCGCTGGATCGCCCAGGACCAGACCCTGCGCAACTTCGTGCTCAACGAGCCGCGCGGCGGGGTGTTCCGCCACGTCAACCTGCTGGTGCCGGCCAAGGACCCTCGGGCGCAGATGGGCTGGATCATCATGGAGCCGGCCGACACCCCGCCGATGTCCGGTTCCAACTCGCTGTGCGTGGCCACGGTGCTGCTCGACAGCGGCATCCTGCCAATGACCGAACCGCAGACGCACCTGGTGCTCGAAGCCCCCGGCGGCTTGATCGAAGTCGTGGCCGAGTGCCGCGATGGCAAGGTGCAGCGGGTGGAGGTGAAGAACGTGCCGTCGTTTGCCGACCGCCTGGACGCCTGGATCGAGGTCGAGGGCCTGGGCTCGCTGCCAGTCGACACGGCCTACGGCGGCGACAGTTTTGTGATCGCCGATGCCCAGCGCCTGGGCTTTGCGATTCGCCCGGACGAGGCCCGGGAGCTGGTGGAGGTCGGGCTGAAAATCACCCGTGCGGCCAACGAGCAATTGGGCTTTGTGCACCCGTTGAACCCCGAGTGGTCCCATATTTCGTTCTGCCAGGTCGCCGCGCCCATCGTCCATGAAAACGGCGTAGCCACCGGCGCCAACGCGGTGGTGATCCAACCCGGCAAGATCGACCGCTCCCCCACCGGCACCGGCTGTTCGGCGCGCATGGCGGTGCTCCAGGCCAAGGGTTTGATGCAGGTGGGCGAGCGCTTTATCGGGCGCTCGATCCTCGGTTCCGAGTTCCATTGCCGCATCGACTCCCTGACCGAAGTGGCCGGGCACCCCGCCATTTACCCGTGCATTTCCGGGCGCGCCTGGATCACCGGCACCCATCAATTACTGCTCGACCCTGGCGATCCGTGGCAGGAAGGCTACCGATTGTCGGACACCTGGCCCGGCGCCTGATTTCCAAGCCCTTGATTTAACGCAGTAAAACCCGAAACCACGGGCCATTTGCAAAATACTGCTGGCCGATTCCCAGCCTTTCAAATATCGTATACGAAATACAATTAACAACCGGAGACTACTATGAGCAAGCGCATCAACTGGAGTGGCGTGTTCCCCGCGGTGACCACTCAATTCAATGACGACTTCTCCATCAACCTGGAGAAAACCCACCAGGTGATTTCCAACGTGATCCGCGACGGCGTCTCGGGTCTGGTGGTGTGTGGTTCGGTGGGCGAAAACACCTCGCTGACCGCCGAAGAAAAAATCGCCGTGACCGAAGTCGCGGTGGATGCCTCCCGTGGCCGGGTCCCGGTGATCTGCGGCGTTGCCGAGTTCACCAGCGTGCAAGCGGCCAAGGTGGCCAACGCAGTGCGCCGGGCCGGGGTCGACGGGGTGATGCTGATGCCAGCCCTGGTCTACGGTTCCAAGCCGTTCGAGACCGCCGAGCACTACCGCTACGTGGCTAAGAATGCCGACGTGCCGCTGATGGTCTACAACAACCCGCCGATCTACAAAAACGACGTGACCCCGGACATCCTGATTTCCCTGGCCGACTGCGACAACGTGGTGTGCTTCAAGGATTCTTCGGGCGACACCCGGCGTTTTATCGACGTGCGCAATGAAGTCGGCGACCGCTTCGTGCTGTTCGCCGGCCTCGACGATGTGGTCCTGGAAAGCTTCGCGGTAGGTGCCGAGGGCTGGGTCTCGGGGATGTCCAACGTGTTCCCCAAAGAGGGCGAAACCATCTTCCGCCTGGCCAAGGCCGGGCGTTACGAAGAAGCCTTGCCAATCTACGAATGGCTGATGCCAATCCTGCACCTCGATGCCCGCCCGGACCTCGTGCAGTGCATCAAGCTGTGTGAAGCCATCGCCGGTCGCGGCAGCGCCCTGACCCGTCCGCCACGCCTGGCCTTGCCGCAAGCCGACCGCGAGTTCGTCGAGCGCATCATGGCCAAGGCCCTGGCCAACCGTCCGCATCTGCCGGACGTCGGTCTCTGAGTGGGTGCCGGGCCGGCCTGTGCGGCCCGGCCCGGCTTGCCCGTTAACTGCGCCCCCCACAGGAAACGTCAGCATGTCCACTCTTCCAGCCTCCCCAGCCTCCTCCAACCACACCACTCCATCGGGCTTGAAACGGGTCGTGGCGGCCGCCATGGCCGGTACCGTCGCCGAATGGTATGAATTTTTTCTGTATGGCACTGCCTCGGCGCTGGTCTTCGGCCAGTTGTTCTTCCGCCAGACCGACAGCCCGATCGACGGCATCATCGCCGCCTTCGCCCTGTACGCCGTGGGCTTTCTCGCCCGCCCCCTGGGCGGCCTGGTCTTCGGTCACTACGGTGACAAATTCGGCCGCAAGCGCCTGCTGCAACTGAGTTTGGTGGTGGTCGGCATCACCACTTTCCTGATGGGTTGCCTGCCCGGCTTCGACAGCATCGGCTACGCCGCGCCGGTGCTGCTGGTGCTGTTGCGGTTGATCCAGGGCTTTGCCTTTGGCGGTGAATGGGGCGGCGCGATTTTGCTGGTCTCCGAACACTGCCCGGACAACCGTCGCGGCTTCTGGGCCAGTTGGCCCCAGGCCGGGGTCCCGGCCGGCAACCTGGTGGCCACCGTGGCGCTGTTGCTGCTGTCGTCGAACCTGTCCGAAGAACAGTTCCTGTCCTGGGGCTGGCGCGTGGCGTTCTGGTTCTCGGCGGTGGTGGTGCTGATCGGCTACTGGATCCGCACCAGCGTCGATGACGCGCCGATCTTCAAGGAAACCCAGGCCCGCCAGGCCAAAAACAAGGTCCAGCAACTGGGGGTGGTCGAAGTCCTGCGCCACCACTGGCGTTCGGTGCTGGTGGGGATTGGCGCGCGCTTTGCGGAAAACATCCTGTATTACACCGTGGTCACCTTCTCCATCACCTACCTCAAGCTGGTGGTGCACAAGGACACCACCGAGATCCTGCTGCTGATGTTCGGCGCGCACCTGCTGCACTTTTTCATGATCCCGCTGATGGGCTACCTGTCGGATCTGGTGGGGCGCAAACCGGTGTACCTGACCGGCGCCGTGCTCACCGCGTTCTGGGGCTTTGTCGGCTTCCCGATGATGGACACCGGCAACAACTGGCTGATCATGGCCGCCATCACCCTGGGCCTGGCCATCGAGTCCATGACCTATGCGCCCTATTCGGCGCTGATGGCCGAGCTGTTCCCGACCCACGTGCGCTACACCGCGTTGTCGCTGTGCTACCAGGTGGCGCCAATCTTCGCCGGCTCCCTGGCGCCGCTGATCGCCATCACCCTGCTGAACAAGTACCACAGCTCCACACCCATCGCCTGGTACCTGGTGGGTGCCGCGCTGATCTCCATCGTCGCCGTCGGCCTGACCCGCGAGACCCGGGGCAAATCACTGCATCAGGTGGATGCCGAAGCGGCGGTGCGGGTTGCCGCCCACGACGCTGCGCAAACCGCCCCGAGCCGGGGTAATTCGCTGGCCTGAGCCAGCCCCTAAGGAGCCTTGCATGACCCAGATCATCGGCCACAACTACATCGGTGGCGCCCGCAGCGCCGCCGGCAACCGTACCCTGCACAGCCATGACGCCAGCAGCGGCGAAGCCCTGCCCTACAGCTTTATCCAGGCCACCGAGGCCGAAGTCGATGCCGCCGCCCGCGCTGCGGCGGCGGCCTACCCGGCGTTTCGCAGCCTGGCGGCCAGCCGCCGGGCGCAGTTCCTCGACGCCATCGCCACGCAACTGGATGCACTGGGCGAAGACTTCGTGGCCCTGGTGTGCCGCGAAACTGCGCTGCCGGCCGGGCGGATCCAGGGCGAACGCGGGCGCACCAGCGGCCAGATGCGGCTGTTTGCCGAGGTGCTGCGCCGGGGTGATTTTTACGCCGCGCGGATCGACCGCGCCCTGCCCGAGCGCCAGCCGCTGCCCCGGGTCGACCTGCGCCAATGCCACATCGGCGTCGGCCCGGTGGCGGTGTTTGGCGCCAGCAACTTCCCCCTGGCGTTCTCCACCGCCGGCGGCGATACCGCTGCCGCCCTCGCTGCGGGCTGCCCGGTGGTGTTCAAGGCCCACAGCGGCCATATGGCCACGGCCGAGCGGGTGGCCGATGCGATTCTGCGCGCCGCCGAACAGACCGCAATGCCCCCCGGCGTGTTCAACATGATCTATGGCGCCGGGGTCGGTGAAGCCCTGGTCAAGCACCCGGCGATCCAGGCCGTAGGCTTTACCGGTTCGCTCAAGGGCGGTCGGGCCCTGTGCGATATGGCCGCCGCCCGGCCGCAGCCGATCCCGGTGTTTGCCGAGATGAGCAGCATCAACCCGGTGCTGGTGCTGCCTGAAGCGCTGCGCGTGCGCGGTGAGAAAATCGCCGCCGATCTGACGGCGTCAGTGGTTCAGGGCTGTGGTCAGTTCTGTACCAACCCAGGGTTGGTGCTGGGCCTGCGCAGCGCGCAGTTCAGCGCATTCAGCCAACGCCTCGCGGCGCTGCTGGGGGAGCAGCCGGCGCAAACCATGCTCAACGCCGGAACCCTGGCCAGCTATGCCAAAGGCGTGGCGGCGTTGCATGAGCACCCGCAAATCCAGCACCTGGCCGGGCGTGAACAACAGGGGCGGCAGGCGCAACCGCAGTTGTTCAAGGCCGATGTCAGCCTGTTGCTGGAGGGCGATCCGCTGTTGCAGGAAGAGGTGTTCGGCCCAGCTACCGTGCTGGTGGAAGTGGCGGACATGGCGCAACTGCAACAGGCCTTGCAGGCCCTGCACGGGCAACTGACGGCGACACTGATGGGCGAGGCCGATGAATTGCAGGCCCATGGCGAACTGCTGGCGCTGCTGGAACATAAGGTCGGCCGGGTGCTGTTCAACGGCTACCCGACCGGGGTCGAAGTCTGTGACGCGATGGTCCACGGCGGGCCCTACCCGGCCACCTCGGATGCACGCGGAACCTCAGTCGGCAGCCTGGCCATCGAGCGCTTCCTGCGCCCGGTGTGCTACCAGAACTGCCCCGACGCCCTGCTGCCCGAAGCCCTGCAAAACGCCAACCCTCTGCAGATCAACCGCCTGATCGACGGCCAAAACACCCGCAGCGCCGTGTAAGCGCAACCTCCGGCAGCGGCTACAGCACCCGGCTGTAGCTGCTCCTTCTCTCAACGGTGGTCACCATACCCATAACGCCAGCAGCATGGATGAGGGTGGCCATAGAAGACGCAGCCGTTGAGGGTCAACAGCACCGCGACACAGGCGAGCAATTTAAGACAGCGGGACATGGACAATTCCTCATGGGTTCAATGGCGGTAGCCGCGCAACACGCCAGAGCTCGCATCAGTGTTATCTGCCCTGGTAGCCCTTGAACGGGAGCGGCGTCCGGGATCCGTCGGCCGCGGCCGAGATTTTTTCTGCCGCCGAGGGTCCGCCGCGTACTGGGCGGCTCGGCAAAAAAACAGCGTGGCTCGCGACGGATCTTTTCCCTATCTATCGTTCAACCCATCAGCTGCGTTCATTGGCGAACGCAGGCCTGAAGGAGTTGCCATGAAGCTTGCCCGCCCCCCGCTCGCGTTACGCCATGCCTTGCTGATTGCGCTGGCATTCATGGCCCTGGCGAGTACCCCGTCCTTTGCCCAGACCGAGGTCATCATTCGCCAGGCGCCACCGCCCATGCAGTACGAGCGCATGCCCGGCCCACGCCCCGGCTACGCCTGGGATCGCGGGCATTGGCGCTGGAGCGGCCGCGGTTATGTCTGGGCTCCCGGCTACTGGCAGCCAATGCGCGGCGCCCGCTGGATACCCGGCCACTGGCAGGCGCGCGGGCCGAACTGGTACTGGAAAGAAGGCCATTGGGTGCGCTGAGCCTCTGACCGACGCCTGGCATCCGCGCCAGGCGCCAGCCCCCCAGCTACCCGGCCAACGCACCGAGAACCGCCGATTTGAACGAACCTGATCCGGACATCGAGTTGTTGACCCGCATCGGCAACAACGAACCCCAGGCCGTCGACGAAATGGTGTCGCGCAAACTGCCACGCCTGCTGGCCCTGGCCGGGCGCTTGCTGGGTGACGCCGATGAAGCCCGGGACGTGGCCCAGGAGAGCTTTCTACGGATCTGGAAACACGCCGCCAACTGGCGCGCCGGCCAGGCACGTTTCGACACCTGGCTGCACCGGGTGGCCTTGAACCTGTGCTACGACCACCTGCGGCGGCGTAAAGAGCGGCCCTGGGACGACGCACAGGAACTGCCCGAGGTGATCGACCCGGCGCCACGCCCTGAGGACCACCTGGAGGCCAGCGCCCGCAGCGCGCAGATGGAAGCGGCCCTGGCCGCGCTGCCCGAGCGCCAGCGCGAAGCCATCGTGCTGCAGTACTACCAGGAGCTTTCGAACATCGAGGCCGCAGCGCTGATGAACATCAGCGTCGAGGCCCTGGAAAGCCTGCTCTCGCGGGCCCGACGCAACCTGCGCAGCGACCTTGCCGAACCATCCGGCACTGCCGACCTAGGAAGGGGAAAACCATGACGCCCGAACGCTTTGGTCACTTAGCCGACGCCTACGGTGCCGACTTGCGACGCTGGCCCGTCGCCGAACAAGCCGCCGCCCAGGCCCTGCTTGCCAGCGCTGCAAGCCCGGTGCTGGACGCCCTGCGCCAGGCCCGCGAGCTCGACCAGTGGCTCGACAGCCATCAACCGGCGCCCGTCCCTGCGGGCCTGGCTCGCCAGATCGCGGCCAGCGCGCCCCGGGCCACAGTGCGCTCGTTCTGGCAGCGCTATGCCGGCTGGCTATCGCCGGCCGGGTTTGTTGGGGTCGGCCTGGCGGGGATCGGCGCCGGGATGCTGGTGGTGTCCCTGAGCCTGCCGTTGCACCGCTCGCCCGATGCCCTGCCGAGCATCTTCGAACAGAGCGATGCCGAGATCATTCTGAATACCCCCGCCGAGGAGATCGAACAGTGACCCAGCCCAACAAGCCCCTGAAAACCCTGCTGGTGGTGTCGCTACTGCTCAACGTATTCCTGGTGGGCGGCATGGCCGGTGGCCTCTACCAATGGCTGGGGCACAACCGGGCGCAACCCCTGGCCGTGGCGGAGCCCCAGCGCGGCCTGCGCCAGGCCCTGGTGCAACTGCCGGATGTCAGCCGCCGGCAACTGCGCCAGTTGCTGCGCCAGACCCGCATCGACAGCCAGCCATTGCTCCTGGCCGGACGCCAGGCGCGGCTGGATGTGGTCGAGCGCCTGCAGCAACCCAGCCTCGACCGCAATGCCTTGGACGCCGACCTGAGCCGCGCCCGGGAAGCCGACAGCGCGTTGCGGGCCCGGGTCGAAACCGCCCTCGCCGACTTTGCCGCAGGCCTCAGCCTGGAAGACCGGCAGAAACTCGCCGACTCGCTGTACGTGCGCGGCCAGGGCAAAGGGCATCCCGGCAATAAGCACTAGGCGACGGATTTATCCGCCGCCGCCGTTTAACCATGGCCTGCACGGCCAACAGACCCTAGCCTTTGACCAGGAATCGCCGCCATGCCTCAAACCTTTAAAACCGTATTGGTCGCCACGCTGATGGCGCTGACCCTGGGCGGCTGCATCGTCGCCCCCGCCCACCCCCGTCGCCCGCCGCCCCGGGTCGAGGTGGTGCCGGTAATGCCCGCCCCCGGTGATCACTGGGTCGCCGGGCACTATCGCTGGAATGGCGGCCAGTGGCTGTGGATGCCGGGGCATTGGCGGGCTTATTGAGCCACCGCGGCCAAGACCAAGTCATACGACCTCACCCTAAAAACCCCTCAATGCCGAGCACCCTTGGGGTGCTCACAGAATACCCTCACCCCAACCCTGAACTTTGCCCGCTAAGCCTTCAGGGTTGTTTCAGCTGAGCGATTGCGGTACAAAGCCCGAGCACAAGTTGTACGACAACATAATAAAAAACCCACTCTGTCCGGTTCCAGCCCTGACCCGGCTCCCGGCGTTCGAGACCCCTACCATGTCCCTGCCCACTGCCTCGCCCGCTGCTCCCGTCGCCTTTTCCCGCCCACTCGCGGTGCTGATCCTGCTGTGCATGGGTTGTGCCTTCGCCGGCAACCATGTGGCGGCGCGGGTCGCCTTCGACGATGGCGCCGGGGTGCTGCTGGCGATTCTGCTGCGCTCGGGCGGGACCTTGCTGGTGCTGGCCGGTCTGGTGCTGTGGCAGCGCCAGAGCATTCGCCTGGCCCCCGGTGCCTGGCGCTGGCAATTGCTGCTCGGGCTGCTGATCGCGGCCCAGAGCCTTTGCCTGTATTCGGCGGTGGCGCGGGTGCCGGTGGCCCTGGCGCTGCTGGTGGCCAACGTCTTCCCGATCCTGCTGGCGCTGCTCACCTGGGCCCTTGGCGGGCCGCGTCCCACAGCGCGCACGGCGGCGCTGATGGCGATGATCCTGGTGGGGCTGGGGCTGGTGCTCGATGTGCCCGGGCGGCTGGCGGCCAGCACCGAAGTCGGTCCGCAATGGCTCGTGGGGGTAGGCCTGGCGTTCTGCGCCGCCAGCGTCTTTGCCTGCGCGCTGTGGATCACCGATCACCGGTTGTCCCAGGTGCGTGGCTCAGTGCGCAGCCTGCTGACGATCCTGGTGGTGTTCAGCAGCGTCAACCTGGCCGGCCTCAGCGGCACCCTGCCCGGTGGCCTCGACCTGCCGCAAAGCAGCACCGGCTGGCTGGCCCTGGCGACCCTGGTGGTGCTGTATGGCACCGGCTTTATCGTGCTGTTCATGTCGGTGCCGCGCCTGGACATGCCGCGCAATGCCCCGGTGATGAACATCGAACCCCTGGCCACCTTGCTGATGGGCTGGCTGGTGCTGGACCAGATGCTCAATGCAGGGCAGATCCTGGGCGGCGCCATCGTGGTCGGCGGCATTGTCTTGCTGACCTGGCGCAAGGCCCAGCCGGCCCCCGCCGTCGCCCCTCCGCCACGCACCGGTACCGTGCGCAACGAGGTGGCGCAGGGCGACTGACGGTGAGTGAGCATCACGGCTGTAGGGTGTTGCCCAGCAACGGTGCAGGTTATGCTCGTCACCCGACTCGCCACAGGGGGCTGGCGCGCGCTGCCGCCACCCCCCTCGAACATCACGGAAAAACAGCAATCATGGGCGAAAAAACCCGAATCACCCTCGCCATCCTTGGCACCTGCGCCGCCCTGCTGGGCACCGGCCACTGCCTGGCCGCCGCTCCCGACGCCCGCCAACTCCAGGCCCTGGTCGATGCCACGATCAAACCGCTGATGCAGGCTCAGGACATCCCCGGCATGGCAGTCGCCATCAGCATCGATGGCCAGGCCCACTACTTCAACTACGGTGTGGCCTCCAAAGAAACCCGGCAGGCGGTGAGCAACAGCACCCTGTTCGAGATCGGCTCCCTGAGCAAGACCTACACCGCGACCCTCGGCGCCTACGCCCAAGCCACTGGCAAGCTGACCCTGAGCGACCCCGCCAGCCAGTACCTGCCGGCGTTGCGCGGCAGCGCGCTGGAGCACATCAGCCTGTTGCAACTGGCGACCTACAGTGCCGGTGGCCTGCCATTGCAGTTCCCGGACGACGTCAAAAGCGCCGAGCAGACCCTGGACTACTACAACACCTGGAAACCGGCCTATCCCCCCGGCAGCCAGCGCCTGTATTCCAACCCGAGCATCGGCCTGTTCGGCTACCTGGCGGCGCGCAGCCTGGGCCAGCCGTTCGAGACCCTGATGAGCAATACCCTGCTGCCCAAGCTCGGGCTCAAGCACAGCTACCTCCAGGTTCCGAAGGACCAGCAGCACCTGTACGCCCAGGGCTACACCCAGGCCAACCAGCCGGTCCGGGTCGGGGCCGGCCCCCTGGACGCCGAAGCCTACGGGATGAAGACCAGCTCGGCCGACCTGCTGAGCTTCGTCCAGAGCAACCTGCAACCCGAGCCACTGGAGCCCGCGTTGCAGCAGGCGATCGCCCTCACCCACAGCGGATACTACCGGGTCGGTGACATGACCCAGGGCCTGGGCTGGGAGATGTACGCCTACCCGATCAGCGAGCAGCAGTTGGTGCAAGGCAACTCATCAGAGATGGCCCTGCAACCCCACGCCGTCAACTGGCTGACCCCAGTGCAAGCGCCCCAGGCACAGATGCTGCTGAACAAGACCGGCTCCACCAACGGTTTCGGGGCCTACGCGGCCTTCGTTCCGGGGCAGCACATCGGCATCGTGATGCTGGCCAATAAAAACTACCCCAACGCCGAACGGGTCAAGGCGGCGCGCACCCTTCTCCAGACGTTGCAGACCAAGCCCTAGGTCGCCAGTCCTGTAGCCGCTGCCGAGGCACGAGGCTGCGCTGGCCAGTATGGACGCCGTGTTTTATCGGATGTATTGGGCGTCAGCGAGGGTCCGCGTCCGAACGCGGCCCGAGCCTGGCGGCAGCGGCTACTGAGATTCGGGCTGGCCCTCGCCACGAGGGAATGGAATGCACGGCGTTGGCCTGTCAAAAGTCGTTCACCGTGCACGATGATTTCTCACTAAACTGCGCTGAACCTTATCGTCCAATGACCGGTCGATAGTTGCACCCTGGCCTGGGCCGTGGCGACCTTGTCGACGAGGATCGTTGGCCTGCACTACTTCCTGGAGAACCTCCCGTGATATCGACTCTACACATCGCCAGGCTCAAAGCATGGGGCGCCCATGGGTTCACCGCGACCGGCGTGGTAACGGCCTTTCTCGCCACTCTCGCGCTGTTCGACAACCAGCCCAAGGCCTGTCTGATCTGGCTGGGCGTGGCGCTCCTGGTGGACGGGGTCGACGGCTCGCTGGCGCGCAAGGTCAACACCCAGTCGGTGCTGCCCAATATCGACGGTTCGGTGCTGGACCTGGTGATCGACTACCTGACCTACGTGTTTATCCCCGCACTGTTTATCTACCGCTACATCGCCCTGCCCGACTACACGCCGCTGCTGGCCACTTCGCTGATCCTGGTGTCGTCGCTGTTCTGCTTCTGCAACGTCAACATGAAAAGCAAGGACAACTACTTCCAGGGCTTCCCCGCCGCCTGGAACGTGGTCGCGCTGTGCCTGTACATCATCGCCCCGCCGGCCTGGCTGACCCTGCTGAGCATCATCGGCCTGGCCCTGCTGACCCTGTCGCGGATGAAGTTTTTGCACCCGTTCCGCGTGCGGCGCTTTATGCCGATCAATATTGCCGTGACCTTTATCTGGCTGTTGTGCAGCCTGCTGCTGGTGCTGCGCCACCCGGACGAAAGCCCGGCGGTAATGGTGGTGTGGCTGGCGATGTCGGCGTATTTCCTCGGTATCTGCCTGTGGCGCAGCTCCGTGGAATGGCTGGACCGCGCCCGCAGCTAAACCTTCCTGCCGCCCCTGGCGCTCGCTGCAATCGTGCAGCGAACGCGGTTGAATCTTGCCAAACCATTGCACCTGCAAGAAAATGAGATGCATTATCAAATGCCTCTGCAATGGTCCCGCCCATGTCGCCCCCCGATCTCTCGCAGCAACACGCCGTGCACACCCTTTACCAGGAGCATCATTCATGGCTGTGCGGCTGGCTGCGCAAAAAGCTCGGCTGCGTGGAGAACGCCGCCGACCTGGCCCAGGACACGTTCGTGCGCGTCATGACCCAGCGCAAGGCGCCGGAGTTGCGCGAGCCGCGGGCCTACCTGAGCACCGTCGCACGCAGCCTGATGATCGACATGTTCCGCCGCCGAGGCCTGGAACAGGCCTACCTCGAAGCGCTGATGGCGCTGCCCGAGCCGGTGGATGTCTCGCCGGAAACCCGGGCGTTGATCATCGAGACCCTGATGCGCATCGACACCCTGCTCGACGGCCTGGGCGGGCGTACCCGGGAGATCTTCCTGCTGGCCCAGCTCGACGGCCTGAGCTATGTGGAGATCGGCCGCCGCCTTCAGGTTTCGGTCAACACCGTGAAAAAACACGCGGTCCGCGCCCTGACCCACTGCCTGCTGGCGCTGGAGGACTGACCCATGGCGCAGCCGCAAGCACTCGACTACGCCACCCTGGAAGCCGCCGCCCGCTGGTACGTCGACCTACGCGGCGAAGCCCGCAACGAGGCCCTGCACGAAGCCCACCGCCGCTGGCTGGAACATGACTCGCGCAACGTGCTGGCCTGGGAGCGCATGGGCCGTTTGCAGGCCACCTTCGACCAGGCGCCAGCAGGCCTGGCGCGCCCGGCCCTGAACGGTGCCCGGGCCAAGCGCCGCGAAGTGCTCAAACTGCTGTCGCTGCTGCTGGCCAGCGGGTGCGTGGGCAGCCTGGCCTGGCGCACCACACCTCTGCCGACCCTGGTGGCCGACCAGCGCACCGCCACCGGCGAGCGCCGACGGGTGCGCCTGGACGATGGCAGCCAACTGCAACTGAACACCGCCACCGCGCTGAATATCCGCTACAGCGACAGCCTGCGGGAACTGCAGTTGCTCAGCGGGGAACTCCTCGTCGAGACCGCCCGCGACGCGCTGGCGCGGCCGTTTGTGGTGCATACCGCCCAGGGCAGCGTGCGTGCCCTGGGCACGCGTTTTATCGTGCGCAGTGAGGCCGGGACCAGCTCGGTGAGCGTGCAACAGCATGCGGTGGAGGTGCGCCCCGCCGATCTGCCGGGCGCCGTACTGCGGGTCGAGGCCGGGCAGCAACTGAGCTTTGCCGACGACCGCCTGGGCACGCTGCAGCCAGCGGCGCCCTATGCCGATGCCTGGACGCGCGGCATGCTGCTGGTCAGCGACCGCAGCCTCGGCGAATTCATTGCCGAGCTGCAACGCTACCGCCCGGGTCACCTGGGCTGCGACCCGGCCGTGGCGGCACTGAGGATTTCCGGGGCTTTCCAATTGCGCGATCTCGATACCGTGCTCGATAACCTGACCACCACCCTGCCGGTGCGCATCAGCCGCCTCAGCCGCTACTGGACCCGGGTCGAGCCGGCCTGAAGCTGCCCGTCCACTGCCTCCCTCTCCCCCGGACAAAAAACCGAACTATTTTCGGCCTCGGGGGTTGTTGATTTTTATTCTCATTCGACTTGCTAGATAGAGGCGCACAGACGCCGTCATCCACTGCCAATGGGCGAAAGGAAACCGCATGTCCCCTAGCAAGCCGACTCCCTCGTGTCACCCGCATCCCCAGAGCCAGCGCTCTACCCTTGATCTTCCGGGGCGCGCCTTGCGCCGCAGCCTGCTGGGCCTGGCCCTGAGCACCCCACTGGCAATGCTGGCACTGACCACCAGTGCCTGGGCGCAAACCACGGGCGAGCGGGAGTTCGATATTCCCGCCGGCGCCCTGGATGTGGCCCTGGCCAAGTTCGCCGCCACGGCTGGGGTGACGGTGTCCTTCGAACCGGCCTCGGCCCAGGGTCGGCAGACGGCAGGCCTGCACGGGCGCTACGCCTCGGACGTGGCCCTGCAACAACTGCTGGTCGGCAGCCGATTGCAGGCGGTGCGCCAGGCCAATGGCAGCTACTCCTTGCTGCCGGTGAGCCAGGACGGCAGCCCTCTGCAACTGGACGTCACCAGTATTTCCGGCAAGGCTGCCGAATCGGCCTGGGGCCCGGTGGACGGTTATGTCGCCACCCGCAGCGCCACCGGGACCAAGACCGATACCCCGCTGCTGGAAATCCCCCAGGCCATCAACGTGGTCACCGCCGACCAGGTCCAGACCCAGGGCGCGCGCAACCTGACCCAGGCCCTGCGTTATACCCCGGGCCTGGCGGTGAACGGTTTCACCGACCGCAACAACATTGCCGACGAGATCACCAGCCGTGGTTTCGCCCCGACCCCGCTGTACCTCGACGGCGCCTACCTGCCCTACGCCGGCAGCCTCGGCGGCGCGCCGCAGATCGACCCCTATACCCTGGAGCGGATCGAAGTGCTCAAGGGCCCGTCATCGGTGCTCTATGGACAGAACCAGCCCGGCGGCCTGATCAACATGGTGTCCAAGCGCCCCACCAGCGAGCAGCGCAACCAGGTCAAGCTGGGCGTCGGCAGCTACCACCGGGTCAATGGTGCGTTCGACTTCAGCGGCGCGTTGGATGAACAGAAACAGTTTTCCTATCGCCTGGTCGGGCTGAGCAAGAAAGGCAACGACCAGCTGGACCACACCAACAGCCAACGCAGCCTGCTGGCGCCGAGCCTGACCTGGAACCCCAACGACGCCACCAGCCTTACGCTGTATGCCCAGGCCCAGCGCGATGACGGCCTGGCCGACTACCAGGCGCTGCCGGCCATCGGCTCGCTGACGCGCGGGCCCAACGGCAAGAAGATCGACCGCGACCTGTTTCTTGGCGACTCCCGTTACAACAACTACAAGCGCGACCAGTACGTGCTCGGCTATGACTTCAGCCACGCGTTCAGCGACGACCTGAAATACCGCCAGACTGCGCGCTATATCGACACTCGCGACGCTTACCGGGGCTTCTACCTCAGCCGTTTCGTGGTCAACGGCGGCGTCACCGACTACACCCAGGCCACCCGCACCAAACTCGACTGGCAACAGCACAACAGCGCCTACACCCTCGATAACAACCTGGAGTACCACTTCAATACCGGCCCCCTGGAGCACACCACGCTGGTGGGCCTGGACTACCGCAACTTCAATCGCAAGTACACCGGCTACAACGCCTACGGCGTACTGCCGATCAACCTCTACGGGCAGAACAACAACTACAACACCGACAGCGTGACCCCGGTCCTGACCACCCAGTGGGACAACACCATCCGCCAGACCGGCCTCTACGCCCAGGACCAGATCAAGCTCGATCAGTGGATCCTCACCGTGGGTGGGCGCAAGGACTGGGCCGAAGTGGAAAACAAGGACCTGCTGGCCCACTCCATCGTCGAGCAGAAGGACCAGAAGTTCACCGGCCGCGTTGGCCTGACCTACCTCACCGACTTTGGCCTGGCGCCCTACGTCAGCTACTCACAGTCGTTCCTGCCGACCATCGGCACCAGCGCCCCTGACCGTGGCGGTCAGCCCTTCAAGCCGACCGAGGGCGAACAGTATGAACTCGGGGTGAAATACCAGCCCAACGACAAGACCCTGATGACCGCCTCGGTGTTCCAAATCACCCAGAAAAACGTCAAGACCGGCGACCTGGACTACCCCGAGTACGAGATCCAGGACGGCGAAGTGCGCTCGCGCGGGGTGGAGCTGGAGCTCAAGTCCAGCATCGACAACATCGACATCCTGGCCGCCGCGACCTACATCGACGCGTTCTACACCAAGACCAATTACCCCTCCGACAAGGGCAACCGCAGCGAGGCCCAGGCCCCGGTCTCGGCCACCTTGTGGGGCAACTACCACTTCAACCGGGCGTTGTTCAACGGCCTGACCGTGGGCCTGGGCGCGCGCTACACCGGGAAGAAACCCGCCGACTCGGCCAACAGCTTCACCACCCCGTCCTTTATGGTCTACGACAGCACCATCAGCTACGACATGGGCAAGCTGACGCCGAGCCTGCGCGGCTTGCAGACCAGCCTTAACGTGCAGAACCTGTTCGACCGCGAGTACATCTCGGACTGCAACTACTCGTTCGGCTGCTACTACGGCCAGGAACGCGTGGCCTCCCTGGAAATGACCTACGACTGGTAACCGCCGGGTTTCAACGACGCGGCAAGGGTGTCAGCATGGCCCCCTTGCCGCTGTCATTTCAGGAGAAGCCCCATGCTGTCCCATGTATTTATCGGCGTGAACCAGTTCGAAAGCGCCCTGGCGTTTTATCAGCCACTGATGGCGGCGCTGGGCCTGGACCTGAAGTTTCGCGATCACCAACACCCCTGGGCCGGCTGGAAACACCCCGAGCACGAGCGGCCGCTGTTCGTTATCGGCCGGCCGTTCGACGGTGAACCGGCTGCCCCCGGCAACGGCCAGATGTTTGCCCTGCTGGCCTGCGACCGCGCCACCGTCGACCGCGCACACGCCCTGGCCCTGAGCCTCGGCGCCCACTGCGAAGGCCCGCCGGGCCTGCGTCCGCACTACCACGCCGAGTACTACGGCAGCTATTTTCGCGATCCCGAAGGCAACAAGCTGTGCCTGGTGTGCCACCACGACCGCTGAGGGCTGGCGGCTACTGCGGAAACACCTGGATATGGCCTTCGACCAGGGCCAGCAGCGCCGCGTCCAGGCTTGGCCGCAGCCGCTGGTAGGCCTGCTCGCAGGAGGCGAACCGCGAGTCCTGGCTGATGCTCAATACCGGGTCAGGCTGCTGCTCCCGTAGCTGGCGCTGGCGCAGGTCGGCCTGCTCCAGGGCCGCCGCCAGCTCATCGAGCTGCAACCGGCGCAGCTCGGCCAGCACCTGGGGCAGATGGAAGTACAGGGCGCAGTCGAAGCTTTCCCATTCTTCATAACTGACCCATTCATGCAGGGTCATAAAACTGCGCAAGGGCGCTGGCAGCGCCTGCAACTGATCCAGGCACAACCAGTACTCGCGCTTGAGGCCATGCACCGTTTCGACGGCGCCGGCGATCAAGCCCAGGGCCCGATCCAGGTCGCGGTGATGGGCGCGCAGCATGCGCTGGGTCAGGCTGAAACGCGCCTCCTCCAGTGCCAGCAAAGCCCGCGGAAAATCGTAACCCGCCGCGCGCAGGTACGCCTCGGCCTCGGCGGCGGGCAGGCCTGATTGAGCCACTAGATGCTGCACGGTCTCGGCCCGGAAACGCTCGGCGGCCAAGGCCACATCGCCGGCACATTGCACAAGCAGGGTCTGTGCATGGCGCACGCCCACCGGCACCGCCTGACGCAGTTGTTGCAGGGCCTGGAGCTGGGTGCTGTCCATCCGTTTATCGGCCTCGCCATCGGTTGCAGTCATTGGCTCGCACTAACCCGCCAGTTGCCAGGCCTGGGCCAGAAAGTTGGCCAGCCGTGGGTCCCGGGCGTCATCCAGGGTGCGCACCTTGCGGTGCCGACGAAACTTGCCGCCGCCCTCCAGCACCTGCTCCGGGTCTTGCAGCAGATAGCCCTGGCTGAACTCCAGCGTCACATGTTCGCGGTAGGCAAAGATGCCGCAGAACGGCTGGGCCTGGCTGAACAGAATGCCGCCGTACTTCACCGTTTCGCTGGTCATCGGGCACACCTTCAGCACCTGTTCACGCAAGCATTCCACCAGGGCCAGCAGCTCGGGCTGGGCCAGGCGCAGGTCATGCAGCAAGGCTTGCAGCGGATCCTGGGGCAAGTCTGTCTCTCTGTTCATCGGGCCACCGGTTCCACAAAAAATGGCGCGCCGTAGCGCTTGAACGAACGCTCGGACGACTCCCCGACCTGGTGCCACCAACTGAGCTCCATGGCCCCCCGGGCGTCCATGCGTGTGGCGATTCGTTCGGCAATCAGCGGCTCGCCGTCGAACTGCCGGACCACCGTCAGCGGCGGGCTCCAGCTCTGGGTGTCGGCGCTGAAGCGGCTGACTTGAACCTCATCCATCGGTGCGCTGCCGGGCCGTGAGCCCGAGGCATTCCAATACCCGATCAGGTTCCAGACCAGCATGATATTGCCCGCCGCATCGACCTCGGGCGTGGTGAAAAACGGGGTCTGCCAGCGCTGCAGGGACGCCAGGGTCCGGGGCGCGCTCCAGGCCTGGCGCGCCGCCTCATAGCGGGCGACCTGAATCCCCGCTTCCGGGCTGCTCCAGACCGTCACCGCATTGCCCGCCGGGTCCATGGCCAGGGGTGGAAAACCGTCGAGGTTGCTGCGCTTGCGCTGTGGGTCATCGAGCTGGGTCTGCTGCCACTTGTCCGTACGCGGGTTGTAGTGGGCAGAAAACAGGCCGTCGGTCTGATACCACAGCACCGCCACATCGCCGCGCCGGGCACCCGCCACTACCGGTCGGCCCACCATGTAGTCGGACGTCGCGAGCGATCGCGGACGGCTCCATTGCTGGGCTTGCGGGTCGTAGCGTGCCACCAGCAACGATGCCTCGAACGAGCCTGAAAACAGAAACGACTTCACACTTTGCTGGCGCCAGGCAAGCGTGGCGAAACCGGAATCATCCACCATCAGCCGCTGCGCATCGACGCCGTAGGAGCGACTGCCGATATCGCGATTGACCTTTTGCGGTTCGCTCCAGGTCTGCTGCCGGGCGTCATAGCGGGTACTGCGCAGCTCATGGGGGATGGGTGAACCTGGGGCCGATGCGCCTTGGGGCTGCTGGTCCCAGGCCACGAACACATTGCCCTGGGCGTCGATGCCGGTCACCGGGCCGATGGACTTGTTGGTCCTGTCCCCCGGGTAGTTTCGATCCAGGCGCAACGGCGCGCCCCAACGCCCGCTGTCGGCCTGGTAGCGCACGCTGAGCACGGTATTGCCGATCTCGCTCTCGGGGCTCCAGACCACGGTCAGGTTGCCCTGCCCGTCGGCCACCAGCGAAGGCGCGAACACATGGAAGCGATCGTTGCCCTGGGCGAGGATGGTCTGCTCATCACTCAAGCGCCGGCTGCCGGCCTCGTAGCGCCCGCTCTTGAGCAGAAAACGTGCACCGCTTTCAGGGAACTCGAACCAGACCACCATGGCCTTGCCGTCGCCAGCCACCGGCGACCGGTACTGGAACTGACGCGAATAGTCGCCGTGACCAACCTGCTCGCTCCAGCCTTGGCCGACCGCCTGTGCCTGCATGGACACCGGGGTCGGGCGCGGCGCGGAGGGCGACTGTTCACTGGCCTGAAGCGCCATCGGCAAACAACAGCTCAACAGGCCCAGCAACATCGGCAGGGCGGCTCTGGCCGAGACCCGGTAGGGCGCGATTCCTTTCACTTGAACATCCTGTCTGAGGGGGGCACCGATAACGACCGTCATCCGTGCGCTGGGGGATTCTCCTGAAGTCGAGGGCAAGAGGCAACTCGGGGCTGTCGACAGCGCCACGCTATAGACAAACCGAAGGTTCAGCGGCGAGTATTGGCCCTTTCGCCGCACACACCTGGATTGATCCCTTATGAGCAAACTGGCCTGCTGCTGTGGACATGTGATCGTCGACCAGACCGACGACCTGCCGTACAAGGCCAGCCTGCTGCGGGACCAGGAAGACGCGGTATTCCAGGAACGTACCCAGGACTGCGTCAAGCGCTTGCTGAGCGCGGTGGGTAACGATGGCTTCGACCAGTTGCTCACCGAGCAGTACGGCAACACGCCCTGGAGGCCCCGACCCGATGAGCTGTTCCAGGATCAATTCACCAGCATCCAAGTCGCCTCGATGACCAGCCTGTATGAGTGCCAGAACTGTGGCCGCCTGTGGGTCCAGCGACCGGGCAGCCAGCAGTTCGCCTCCTTCACCCCCGACAGCGGCCAGTACCTGGCCGTGTTGGCCAACCCCGTGCCCGAGACATCTGAATGAACACCACCACCCTGCTGCTCTACACCACCAGTTGTCTGGTCGGCGCACTGATTCCCGGCCCCACTTCATTGCTGGCCATGGCCAACGGCACCTCGCGCAATGGCCGGCTGGTGGCGGTGGGCATGGCCGGCGCGGCGCTCTCGGATATCTTGATCATCGCCGCCGTCGGCCTGGGCCTGGGGGCGATGTTGATGGCTTCGCAGAACCTGTTCCTGGCCCTGAAATGGTTTGGCGTGGCGTACCTGGCCTGGCTCGGCATTCAGTTGTGGCGCAGCCAGCCCCAGGCCCTCGACCCAGCGGCCATGGCCGGCGGCAGCCGCGGCGGCGGCGAGGTGTTCTGGCGCAGTTTTTCAGTGGTCCTGACCAACCCCAAGGTGCTGCTGTTTTTCACCGCCTTCCTGCCGCAGTTCATCGACCCTAGCCAACCGACCCTGGTGCAGTACACGGTGCTGGCGTTGGTCTCGGCGCTGGTGGATATCCTGGTGATGGGGCTCTATGCCGCAGGCGGGGTGCAAGCGGCGAAGGTCCTCACGCAAACCGGCATGCGTCGGCTCAACCGCTGCTGCGGCGCGACCATGCTTTCGCTGGCGGCGTTCCTCGCGGTCTACCGCAGGAGCTGAAAAGGCCTGATAGGCCCCTGCGCCTCAGGCGTCCTAGCGCGCTGTGCCAGCCTGGATCGCCAGGCTCAGCGCCTGGGCCAGGGCGTCCACCGAGTAGGGTTTCTGCAAAAACACGAACTCCCGCGACCCACCCTGAGCCAGGGCCGGGCTGTAGCCGCTGGTGAGGATCACCGGCAGCCCGGGGTACAACCGGCGAATTTCCTCGGCCAGTTCGATGCCGCTCATGCCGGGCATCAACACATCGGAAAACACCGCCTGAAACGGCCTCGTGCCCCGCGCCAGCAGCCCCAGGGCCTCAGCGGCGCTGGTGGCCCATTGCGCGCGATAGCCCAGTTCGATCAGGGCCTGGGCCAGTAGGCCGCCGACTTCGGCGTTGTCCTCGACCATCAGCAGAGTCGCGCCCTGGCCGTCGATCCGCTGCGGGCTGGCCACCATCGGTTGTGGCGCATCCGGCGCCTGCAGCGAACGCGGCAGGTACAGGGTAAACCGCGTGCCCTGGCCCGGCTGGCTGTCGACCAGCAACTCGCCGCCGGACTGCTTGGCGAAACCGAACACCTGGGACAAACCCAAGCCCGTGCCCTTGCCGACTTCCTTGGTGGTGAAAAACGGCTCGAAAATCCGCTCGATCTGCGCCGGGTCGATGCCTGAGCCGGTGTCGGCCAGGGACACAGCGACAAACTCCCCCTCCACCCCGGCATGCGAGCCCTTGGCCGGGGTGCAGTGCGCCCGCTCGACCGCGATCACCAGCAAGCCTTCACCCTGCATCGCGTCGCGGGCGTTGACCGCCATGTTGATCAGCGCGGTGTCGAACTGCCCGGCATCGGCGTGAATGAAACACGGCTCGGCAGGCAGCTCAATCCGCAGCTCGACGCAGGCGCCCAGCAACGGGTTGAGCATGTCGGCCACGGCTTGCACGCTATGGCCAACGTCAAACGTGTGAGGTCGCAGGTTCTGCTGGCGGGCATAGGCCAGTAACTGCCCGGTGAGCTTGCTGGCCCGCTCGACGGTGTCGGAGATGGCCTCGATATAGCTCAGCCGCCGCTGCTCGCTGAGGGTGCGCCGCAGCAGGTCGGTGGAGGACTTGATCACCGTCAGCAAGTTATTGAAGTCATGGGCCACGCCGCCGGTGAGTTGCCCCATGGCTTCCATTTTCTGCGCCTGGCGCAGTACGTCTTCGGTCTTGCGCAAGGCTTCGGCGGCTTCGCGCTCGCTCTGCACGTCACGCCCCACGGCATGAATGTGGGTGCGGTCCGGCACGGCCGACCAGGACACGCTGCGGTAGGAGCCGTCCTTGTGCCGGTAACGGCCCTCATAGCTGGAAAAGCTCACCCCGCGTGCCAGCTCGGCCACCACCTGAGCCGCGGCCACCCGGTCCTCCGGGTGCAGCAGTTCGTAGGCGCTGTGCCCCAGCAACTCGTCCTCGCGCCAGCCCAGCAACTGGGCCCAGGCCGGGTTGGCGGCGACAATCGTGCCGTTGAAGTCGGCGACGATCATCAGGTCGGCGGACAGGCGCCAGATCCGGTCGCGCTCCTGGGTGCGCTGCTGGACCCGCTGTTCCAGGGACTCGTTGAGTTGACGCAACTGCTCCTCAGCCTGGCGCGTGGCGCTGATGTCGCGAGAGATGCAAAGGATTTTCTCCGGCCGGCCCTCGGCGTCGAGCATCGGCGTGACCTGCACGTCCCACCACTTGCGAGTGCCCAACAGGGTTTCGGCCACCCCCTGGAAACGCGCCGCCCGGCCTTGCTGGGCCTCCACAATCGCCGCCCGCGCATCGCTGTTGCCCTGGTCCTGCCAGAAGTCCGGCCAGGGGCAACCCTGGATCGCATTGAAATCGCTGACCTCCATGACCCGCATCCCACCCTCGCTCATGAAGGACAACTTGCCATCCAGGTCCAGGACCTTGATGCAGTCGTTGCTGCTGGCCAGGACCCGGGTATTGAGCTCACGGGTCTCGCGCAGCGTCGACTCGGTCAGCCGGGCATGCTCGGCCAGCAGCACCTGGTCGCTGGTTTCCACGGTGCAGCACAACAAGCCGACCACGGTGTGTTGCTGTTCGTCGTAGACCGGGCTCATGGAGAACGACCACCAGGTCTGATCTTCCCCGGGAAAGCGCTGCATGCGGATGGGCATGTCCTGGAGACGACAGGACTGGCCGCGATAAACCTGTTCCACCAATGGCTGGACCTGGGGCCAGGCATCGGCCCACAGGGTCTCGATGGTTTGCCCCAGTGCGGTGTCCAGGCGCGGGCCGAGGACCGGCGCATAGGCGTCATTGAACAGGAACATTTTTTCCGGCCCCCAGAGCAGGTACATGCTCTCGGGTGACTCCAGCACCAGGCTCAGGGTGCTGCGCAACAGGCTCGACCAGTGCTCGATAGGCCCCAGGGGCGAGGTCGACCAGTCATGGGCACGAATCGCAGCGCCCGCTTTGCCGCCGCGAGGGGCTGGGCTGCTGGAGGTGGCGGGAGAAGATTCAATCATGGACGGCACACTGCAAAGGAGGAGGTATGGACGCTGTGGACCGCTGCTGCAGCGCAGAATACCCGAGCCGTGGGGCCGACGATAGTTCATGCCGCTGCCTGACAGCCACTGGCTCGACGTCGCGCCCGCAGCAGATTGCGTCGCACTGTTATGCAAAGGCGACCCGAGTATTGAGTGGCCCGCACGCTTGCTATAGAACCCAGGGGCGGCCCGCGCCGCGCCTGCATTCATTTGCCCTGAAGGTTCGCCCATGACACTCAATAACAAGAAGATCCTGCCCCTGGCCCTCTCACTCTTGCTGCTGCAAGGCGGCGCCGCATTCGCCGCCGAGGCACCGGCGTCGAACCTGCTGACCGCCGCCGTGGCCTGGAAGCAGACCGCCGCCGAATTCCAGGCCCTGTATTACCAGGGTTTCAACATCGCCCGACTGCGCCTGGACCAGGCGTTGCAAGCGCACAAAGCCGGCGACAAACCCCTGGCCATCATCAGCGACATGGACGACACCGTGCTCAGCAGCAACAGCTACTGGGGCTATATGATTAACGCCGACCAAGAGTTTTTCGACGATCCGGCCTGGGATAAATGGGTCGCCGAAAACGGGCCCGTGGCCACCCCCGGCGCCGTGGAATTTCTCGATTACGCCCGGTCCAAGGGCGTCGAAGTGTTCTACGTCACCAGCCGCGATCAGGGCGAAAAAACCTACGAATACGCCCTGGCCAACCTGCGCAAGAACGGCCTGCCCTTCGCTGACGAACAGCACCTGACGGTGTACCGCGACAGCTCGAACAAAGAGCCACGCCAGCAGGAAATCGCCAAGGACCATCAAGTGGTGCTGATGCTTGGCGACAACCTCAACGACTTCAAACGCAAATACTACGTGGCCGATGTCGAACAACGCCGCGCCCTGATGACCGCCGACAAGGCCCAGTTCGGGCAGCAATTCATCCTGTTCCCCAACCCCACCGACGGCCATTGGCTGAAAGCAATCTTCGGCGACTCCGAGCCCCCGGCCAGCGCCGAAAACCGCGCCAAGTTCAAGGCCGCAGCGGCATCTACGGCGTGGAAACCGTGAGGCGTTAAACCGCGACGCTTGGCCAACGCGTACGTGCGTGGCGCCGCGGGTAAACACGGTACTTGCTCCCTCGCCACAGGTTACTTTTTGCTTGATCTTTCTCTTGAGTGATCGGCATTAGGCCATGCACGGCGTTTCTGACACGCCTCTCACGGGCTTGAAGAGGCGACGTGTACCTTGCCCATCACCCGCGCCCTACTCGCCACCCCCGTACCGCTGCCGATAATCCTGCGGTGCCAGGCCGGTCAGGCGCTTGAACATGCGGCTCAGGTTGGAGTCGCTGCTAAAGCCCAGTTGCTCGCTGATCTGGCCGACGGAGGCGCGGCTGTACAGCAGGCGCTGGCTGACCTGGTTGAGTTTGATGGTGCGCATCCAGGCCGCCAGCGGCTGGCCGCGTTCGGCAGTGACGCGGCGGGCCAGGGTGCGTTCGGCCAGGCCCAGGGCGGCGGCCAGGCGCGCGACCGTGGCTTGTTCGGCCGGGGTGTCTTCGACCCACAACTGCACCTGCCGCAGCAGGGGGCTGGCGTGTTCGATCAGGCTCAGTGCGTGGAAGGCCGGGTGAGCCTGGGCCGGCCGCGGCAGGACCATCAGGCGCTTCAAATCATGGAACACCTCGGCTCCCAGGCGCTGCTGGATCAGTTCGCTGGCCAGGGGCAGGTAACCGTTGACCCCGCAGGCGCTGGCCACGTCCTGGTCGAATACCCACAGACGTTCGCTGCGCCAGTGCACCTCGGGAAACTGCCTGCCCATGGCGTCCACCAGCCACCAGGTCAGGGTAGCGACCCGGCCCTGCAAGCGACCACTGGCGGCCAGCAAGCAGACCCCGGTGCAATAGCTCCACAGCGGCACCGGCAAGCGTGCCAGTTGCCGCAGCAAGGGCTGATTGGCTGCCAGCAAGGCACTCACTTGCTGCACCGATTCGGCCCAGAAACTGGGCACCAGCAGTGCATCCAGGGCCGCGTCATCCACCCCCTCGGCGGCGTTCAGCAGCACGCCATGGGCGCAGGCGACCGCGCCGGGTTGCCGGGCCACATAACACAGACTGAACGCTTCATGCCCGGCGCGGCGGTTGGCGGCGTGCAACAGGTCGGCAAACGCCAGCAGGCCGGCGGGCATGCAATCGGGGTAGAGCAACAGGCCTATCTTCATCGCGCCTCCGGCAGAATTTGAATGAGATCTGTCAAAGCTGGCCATTCTGCAAGCCATCACCGCTGTCGACAATGGGCGCCCTGCCACGGAGGTCGTTCATGCGTATTCATCAGCTTCGCAATGCCACCCTGATCATTGAGTCCGGCGCCTTTCGGGTCCTGGTCGACCCGATGCTTGCCGCGCGCCATGGCCTGCCGCCGCTGTGCCTGCGTGGCGGCTGGCAACGCAACCCGCTGGTGGACCTGCCGCCGTCCGCCGCGGCGGCCCTGGACGGGGTCACCCACTGCCTGATCACCCATTGCCGCAAGGGCCATTTCGACCACCTGGACCGGGCCGGCGTGGACTTTCTGCGGGAACGCCAGATTCCGCTGATGTGCACCCCGCACGATGCCCCCTACCTGGCCCGACGGGGTTTGCGGGTACAACCGCTGCCCGGAGATCACCAGCGCCCCAGCGCTTTTCTCGGCGGGCAGATCCGCACGCTGCGCTGCACCCATGGCCGGGGCCTGGTGGGTCGGTTGATGGAGCACGGGGTCGGCTATTTTATCCAACTGCCCGGCGAACCCAGCCTGCACCTGTGCGGCGATACCGTGCTCAGCCCAGCTTTGCGCCGCTTCGTGAGCGAGCAGCAGCCCGATATCTGCGTGGCCCCGGCCGGTGGTGCGCGCCTGGACCTGGGGGGCGAGATCATCATGGGCCTGGACCAAGTGCTGGAACTCACCGCACTGCTCAAGGGCCAGGTCGTGGCCAACCACTTGCAAGCCCTCAACCACTGCCCAGTAACCCGCAGCGCCCTGCTGGCGGCGGCCCGCGAGGCCGGCCTGAGCCAGCGGTTGTGGGTGCCTGAAGACGGCGAGGTGCTGCATTTCGAGGCGGGCGGATCAAGGCGCTGAAAAATCCCGAGCACAACTTAATGAGAAGCATTACCATAAACGCCCTTGTCGCTCGCGTTGGTCATGGAATCTTCTTCAATGCTGTCCACCCCTTCCCTGCATCGCGTCGTCGGTGAGCTGTACGCCCAGCACCATGGTTGGGTGGTGCAGTTGCTGCGGCGCAAACTCGGTAATCAGGATCAGGCCCTGGACCTGGCCCAAGACACCTTTGTGCGGATCCTGCGCAGTGAGCAGGTGCCGCTTCTACGCGAGCCCCGGGCCTACCTCAATACCGTGGCCAGCCGTTTGTGCGGGCAGTACTTTCGACGCCAGGCCCTGGAGCGGGCGTACCTGGAATCCCTGGCGGCGCTGGAGCCGCAGTTCCTGCCCTCGCCGGAAACCCGGTTGCTGGTGCTCGAGGCCCTGGACGCCGTGGGCCAGGTGCTCGACGGCCTGGGTGCGCGGGTGCGCGAGGTGTTTTTGCTGTCGCAACTGGACGGCCTGACCTACCCACAGATTGCCGAGCGCCTGGACCTGAGCGTCAACGTGGTGCAGAAAGCCATGCTCAAGGCCTTCCGCCATTGCTACGCCGCGGTCTACGAAGCATGAACCCCTTCCCGCCGCTGGACCCTCGGCAACACCTCGATCCGCAAGTGGTGGAGCAGGCAATGCTGTGGATCGTGGCCCTGCAATCGGGCACCAGCGACGCATCGGAACACGCCGCCTGCCTGGCCTGGCGCCGCCTGGACGCACAACACGAACTGGCCTGGCAACGCCTCGCCGGGCTCGGCCATGGCCTGCGTGAGAGTGCCGGGCCCTTGCCGGCCGCCGGCGCGCGCAGGTTGCTCCAGGCGCGCGGTGTCAGCTCCCGGCGCAACGTGCTCAAGGGCCTGGCCGGCCTGGGCGTGGTGGCGATGGGCGGGCTCAGTGTGCGCGAGCGTCTGTTGTTGCCGGAGCTGTTCAGCGACTACCGCACCGCCACCGGCGAACGCCGTGACCTGCAACTGGCGGCCGATGTGCGCCTGCAACTGGATACCCACACCGCCCTCGACATCCGTGGCGACGCTGCCCAGCGCGAGGTGCTGTTGAGCCTGGGCCGGCTGCTGCTGGAGGTGGGTGCCGGCCCCCCGCTGCGGGTCCGCACCGACGATGGCTGGGTGCACCCGGCACCCTGGTCGAAGCTGATGATCGGCCTCGCCGAGGGCACCCCCTCAGGCACCCGGGTCCAGGTGCTGCAGGGCAGCGCAACGATCTCCCCCCGCCATGGCCCCAGCGTGCCATTGGCGGCGGCCCGGCAATTGCTGTTCGACCCGCGCGCGGCCGGCCGCATCGAGGCCCTGCCGGCGTCCGCCTCGGCCTGGACCCGTGGCCTGCTGATCGCCGAACGCATGCCCCTGGGCCAGGTGGTGGCCGAACTCAACCGCTACCGCAGCGGCGTCTTGCGTTGCGACCCGGCGGTGGCGGCGCTGCCGGTCTCCGGCTCGTTCTCCCTCGACCGCCCCGATGCCAGCCTCGATCTGCTGACCCGCACCCTGCCGGTCCGCATCCAGCGTGTGCTCGGTTACTGGGTCAGCGTGGTGCCGGCCTGAGAAGCCGTTCCCGACTGGGGCGCAAAACTTTTTTCACCCCAGGCGGCAGTTTTTCCACTCTCACGCATCAAGACCAGGGAAGACGCTGAAAAACAGCGCATCGCCTTCCCTTCTCAACCTATGGACAGTCTTTATGCACAGCCGCCTCACCCCGCTTGCCGGCGCCCTGCGCCTGGTCCTGTTCGGCCTCTCCCTCGGTGGCGTCAGCCACAGTGCGCTGGCGGCCGACAGCAGCGCCCAGCATCAACCCCAGGCCTATGACGTCCCGGCCGGCAGCCTGGACCAGGTGCTGGGCGCCTTCGGCCACCAATCCGGGACGATGATCGCCGCCGATTCGGCACTGACCCAGGGCCTGCACAGTGCTGGCCTCAAAGGCCGAATGGACGTGACCCAAGGCCTGGAGCGGCTGCTCGCGCCACTGGGCCTGGCCGCCGTGGCCGATGGTGCCGGCTACCGCGTGCAGCCGCGCCCGACAGCCAGCGGCACGGCCCTGGAGCTGGGGGTGACGAATGTCGGCGCCAACCAGTTGGGAACCATCACCGAAGGCACCGGCTCCTACACCCCGGGCACCATCGCCACCGCCACGCGCCTGGTGCTGACCCCGCGTGAAACCCCGCAGTCGATCTCGGTGGTCACGCGCCAGGTCATGGATGACTTTGGCCTGAACTCGATCGATGACGTGATGCGCCACACCCCGGGCGTCACCGTCAGCACCTACGACAGCGACCGCACCAGCTTCAATTCCCGGGGTTTTGCGATCAAGAACTTCCAGTACGACGGCATCCCGACCTTGCAGGATGCGTCCTACTCCGCCGGCCAGACCCAGACCGACATGGCGATCTATGACCGCATCGAAGTCCTCAAGGGGGCGCCGGGCCTGCTGGCCGGCGCCGGTGGCCCGGGCGGGGTGATCAACCTGATCCGCAAAAAGCCGACCGACGAGCTCAAGGCCAGCGTGCAGCTGGGCGCCGGTTCCTGGGACAGCTACAGCGCGCAGCTGGATGTCGGCGGGCCGCTGACCGACAGCGGCAATGTGCGCGGCCGCGCAGTCGCGGTGCAGCGCGACAAGCATTCGTTCATGGACCACTACGAGCGCAAGACCAGCGTCTACTACGGCATTCTCGAAGTCGACCTGGACCCCGACACCCTGCTGACCCTGGGCGCCGACTACCAGGACAACGACCCCAAGGGCTCCAGCTGGTCCGGCAGCGCCTCGCTGTATGACAGCAAGGGCGAGCCCATCAGCACCCCGCGCTCCTACAACAACGGCGCCAATTTCAGTGGCTGGGCCCAGTACACCCGCACCGCCTTCGCCACCCTGGAACACAGCTTTGAAAACGGCTGGGTCGCCAAGGGCCAGTACAACCACCAGATCAACGGCTACCACGCGCCCATGGGCAACCTGATGTCGCCCAACGCCAGCACCGGCCAAGCCTCGCTGCTGTCGCGCAAATTCACCGGCGAAACCGTCAGCGACAGCGGCGACCTGTACCTCAGCGGCCCCTTCAGCCTGCTCGGCCGCGAACACCAGTTAGTGGTGGGCAGCTCGGTGTCCAAGGCGGACTGGACCGGCAAGAACTACACCGACGCCATTCAGGTCGACAACAGCTACGACTACTACAACTGGGACGGCGACGGCCGTGTGCCGGACTGGGGCAAGGTCAGCCAGGTCAACGACGAAACCACGCGCCAGAGCGCCGGTTACGTCGCCGCACGCTTCAGCTTGGCGGACGACCTGTCCCTGCTGCTCGGCACCCGGGTCGCCAACTTCCAGGTCACCGGCAACACCGACCTGCAACAGAGCGGCAAGGTCGTGCCTTACGCCGGCCTGGTGTACGACCTCAACGACAATTTCTCGGCCTACACCAGCTACACCGAAATCTTCCTTCCGCAAAACTCCCGCGACCGCAACAACAAGATGCTGCGGCCCAACGAGGGCAAGAACTATGAAGTCGGGATCAAGGGCGAATTCTTCGACGGCCGCCTGAATTCGAGCCTGGCCTACTTTGAAGTGCACGAAAAGAACCGCGCCGTCCCGGACGAGGCCTATAACGCCAACCCCGACAACAGTGTCATCGACTACGCCGAGATGGGCATCACCTCCAAGACCAAGGGCTACGAAGCGGAAATCTCCGGCGAACTGGCCCCCGGCTGGCAGCTGCAAGGCGGCTATACCCACAAGGTCAGCCGTGATGAAAGCGGGGCCAAGGTCGGCACCTCCGAGCCCGAGGACCAACTGAGCCTGTACACCTCCTACAAACTCGGCGGCAGCCTCGACAAGCTGACCGTCGGCGGCGGCACCCGCTGGCAGGGTGAATCCTGGCGCGTGCTGACCAACTACTCGAAAAACAGCGCCCAGGAAAAATTCTCCCAGGACCCGTACTGGCTGGTGGACCTGATGGCGCGCTATCAACTGACCGACAACCTCTCAGCCACCCTCAACCTCAACAACGCCTTCGACAAGAAGTACCTGACCAACATCGGCTTCTTCAACGCCGCCTACTACGGCGACCCGCGCAACCTGATGCTCACCACCCGCTGGGACTTCTGACCCTGCCGCCCCGCGCCGTCTCAAACGGCGCGGGCGCCCCTTCTCGCTGCTTGCCGCACTTCTGCACGATCCGGCTAACGACTTGCCAGTTCCGGCTTTTTTCGCCCTGCCCCGCGCCCCTAGAGTGGCTGCCACGGCCACGCAATCGCGGGCCGACCCGTCGACAACGAGGAAGGTGCCATGGGCAAGATGATTGAGATCCAAGCCAAAGACGGCAGCGGCCGCTTCAGCGCCTACCTGGCCCTGCCAGCCTCGGGCAAAGGCCCCGGGGTGGTGATCGGCCAGGAGATTTTCGGGGTCAACGCCACCATGCGCGGCGTGGCCGATTTTTATGCCGAGGAAGGCTACGTGGCCTTGGTGCCCGACCTGTTCTGGCGCCAGCAACCGGGGATCGACCTGGGCTATACCGAGGCCGATTTCGCCCGCGCCATCGAGTTGTTCCAGGGCCTCGACCTGGAGCTGGCAGTGCAGGACATCGACGCCAGCTTCCAGGCCCTGCGCCAGATGGAACAGGTTGAGCCCGGTGGGCTGGGCTATGTCGGGTTCTGCATGGGCGGCAAGCTGGCCTACCTCACCGCGACCCACACCGATGTGGCCTGCGCCGTGGGCTACTACGGCATGGGCATCGAGCACCTGCTGGACCAGGCCGAGCAGATCAAGGGCCGCCTGGTGCTGCATTTCGCCGAACAGGACAGCTACTGCGACGCCACCGCGCGGGCGCAGATCCAGGCTCGCCTGGGCGGGCGCGAGTCCATCGAGATCTACACCTACCCCGGGGTCGACCACGCCTTTGCCCGCAGCGCCAGCCCGCATTACGACAAGCCGGCGGCGCTGATGGCCCACCAACGCAGCATCGCCGCGCTCAAGCGCGAAATCGGCCCGCACTACAACCTGTCCGAGCTGTGGGACAAACACGTCGAATACGAATTTGCCCTGCGCGATGTGCCGGCAACCATGGCCACCATGGTCGCCGAGCCCTACGTCAACCACATCCCAACCATGACCGGCGGCGTCGGCCAGCGTGAGCTGAGCCGCTTCTATCAGCATCACTTTGTCCACGGCAACCCGGCGGACATGAAGCTGGTGCCGATCTCGCGCACGGTCGGCGCGTCGCAGATCGTCGATGAATTCATCATGAGTTTTACCCACACCAGCGCCATCGACTGGATGCTGCCCAACGTCGCACCCACCGGCCGCTACGTGGAAATCCCCATGCTTGGGGTGATCAAGTTTCGCGGCGACAAGCTGTGCCACGAACACATCTACTGGGACCAGGCCAGCGTGCTGGTGCAGATCGGCCTGCTGGACCCCACGGGCCTGCCGGTGGTGGGGGCCGAGGCGGCGAAAAAGCTGCTCGACGAGCAACTGCCTTCCAACACCCTGATGCACAACTGGGCCGGCAGCGCCGGGCAGTAAGCCTGCGACGCCGCACCCTGCCCGGTGCCTAGCGGCTGCGGGTGTGGTGCGGTAATTCGCCGAAGCGCTGGCGGTAGTAATGGGCGAACCGGCCCAGGTGCGCGAAGCCGTGGGCCAGGGCGACCTCGGTGATACTCAGGTCGCGCCGCGCCAGCAGGCGTTCGCGGGCAGCCTCCAGGCGCAGGGCGCGCAAGCGCTCCATCGGCGTCTGGCGGTAGCAGCGCTGGCACAGGCTGTTGAGGCTGCGCACGCTCATGCCGCCGACGGCTGCCAGCTCGGCCAGGGTCAGGGCTTCGCCCAGGCGCTGGCGCATCAGGGATTCGATCTTCGCCAACTGGCGCAAAGCCTGGCGCTGCCCTGCCGACTGCGGGTCCGGCAAGCGCGGCGCCAGGCCCCGGGGCGGATGGGTCAATAAAAACAGGGCCAGGCTGTGCTCCACGTGCTGCACCCAGGGTTCGGGGGAAACCTGCTCGCCGTGCAGGGCCATCTGGTCCAGCACGTTGCCCACCAAACGCATCCAGACCCGGGTCTGCATCGGGTCCAGGCAATAGGCCGATGGCAGCGCCTGATCCACCCCGCCGGCATCCAGCAACTGCTGCCGACTCTGCTCCAACAGGCTGCGCGGGACCCGCAGCATCAATTGCTCGCAGCCGCGTTGCCAGACCAGCCGCGCCTGCTGGCAGCGGGACAAGACCACCACCTGCCCGGCTTCCAGTTCCAGGCTCACACCGTCGCAGTCGACCCGGGCGCGGCCACTGAGGAGCATTTGCACCAGCACAAAGTCGCTGAACGGGCGCAAGCGCACCTCCACTTCGGCGCCATAACGCAGGGCGAACACCTGGCAACGCCCCAGGTAGCGGCGAAACAACGCGGTGTCGACCCCATCGCCGCGCCACAGCAGGTCGTGTTCCACCAGCTCACGGCTCAGCAGTTGATGGCTGTGCAACGGCGCCTGGCTGGTAAACACCGGCGTCTGGCACAGGTACGACAGATCAAGGTCAGGGGACTGGGTGGCACTGGCGAAGGCGGCCACGGTTCAGAGCCTTGGGCGCTGCGCGGTTTGGTGCAGGGTTCTTGCGGTCATCAGGGGCACCCACGGCTAGGTCATGGCCCGCTCTGGCGGCGGGCCTTGGCCGACTGACGAGCAAGCTTCATGCCGCCCCCGGCCTCGGCAAGCTCAATGGATAAGCATCGGCCAGCCAGCGGATAGCGCAGGGCTGTGGGGGCCCCGGGCTGCAACACATCAGGGCGTACCCCGTCTGCGCGCCCGAGCAGTGGGCGAGCAGTTAGCCGCGACATGGGTATTCCCTGCACAGGCGTGTTACCTGCCCGCAGTCGGCAGGCGCCCTTCACTGCAACGGTGAAAACGCCGCCGGCAGATACAGCGTGGAATGCATGTCGCGCAGTTGCGGGCCGGAGTTTTCCGGGGGCCAGACCCCGTCGCGTACCGCGCGGCTGCGCACCTCCAGGCGTTGTTCGAGGCTGGCGTAGGGCCAGATGTGCAGGTAGCGCGGGGTGCGGCCGTCGGTGGCGTAAAAGGCCGCGTACACCGCTGAATAGTCCTCGCCCGTGCGCGGGCCGATGGCCTGGCGCCAGCCGTCGAGGGTCGGCGCCAGGCCGGTGGGCACCAGGTCATACACCCGAAACTCGTAAAACGGCCCGTGGGCACCGGCCGGCAATGGCTCCAGGAACGGAAACAGGCTGTAGTTCTCGACCCGCATATCCGTGAGCCAGGGCGCCACGCCAAAAGCATCGACCGTGTGCAGACAGCGTTCGCGCTCGGCCTGGCGCGCGGCCTCATCGACAAACCCGCGCAGCACCGCGATCTGGTTCAGCGGACCGATCTCCGAGACCCAGCAGCCCATCAATTGCACGCCCTCGGCGCATTCGGCCAGGCGCCCCTGCAACAGCTCCAGGGCATGGCCAACGGTGCGCACGCGCAAGGTAAACGTGATCAGTTCATACAGCTTCATGACAACCTCTAGCGGCGTCCGAGGGCCTGTGCCAGCGCCCGCGAACCCAGGTGAAGCCAGCGCAGACACGCTGCGCCGGCACTGAAAAGAAACGCGCACGCTCGGTGCCGATCCTGCAAGCCGGTGCGCAGCTAAGCGCCATGGCCAGGACGGCGGAACAAGGCTTCGCGGTCCAGGTGTTCCAGGTGGCTGCACCCCATCAGGTTGAGGGTCAGGCGCAGCTCATCGCCGAGCAGGTCCAGGGCCCGTCCGACGCCGGCTTCACCGGCCACCGCCACGCCGTACAGGGTCGAGCGCCCCAGCAGCACCGCGTCCGCCCCAAGGGCCACGGCCTTGGCAATGTCGCTACCGCGACGGATGCCGCCATCGAGCAGCAGGCACAGCTTGCCGGCCGCCACCGGGGCAATCACCGCCAGTGCATCCAGGCTGCTCATGGCCCCGTCCAGTTGGCGCCCGCCATGGTTCGACACCACCACCCCATCCAGGCCCAGGGCGATGGCGCGCTCGGCATCGGCCGGGTGCAACACGCCCTTGAGCAGCAGGCGTTCACCCCACTGGTCGCGCAAGCGCTGGAGCATCTCCCAGTCGAGCAAGGTGTCCATCTGCCGGCCGATAAACGCCATCGAGCCCAGGGCATTGCGCTCGCCCTCGGGCAAATAGGGGTTGAGGTTGCCCATGCCCGGCAGGCCGTGGGGCCACATCACCTGCTGCAACCAGCGCGGGTGGCGTAGCACGTCGAACTTGTTGCGCCAGGCCAGTTGCCGTGGCCGGGCAAAATTGCGCCGGTCCCACTCACGGTTGCCCAGGACCATGGCATCACAGGTCAGCAACAGGGTCCGGCTGCCGCAGGCCTTGGCCCGGCGCAAGAGGTCGGCCTGGACCTTGGGCTCGCTCATGGCATACAGCTGGAACCACAGCTCGACGTCGGGCACTGCGGCGACGATCTGCTCCATGGAATTGTTCGACGCCGTGCTCAGGCTGAACGGCAAGCCGCGCGCCGTGGCGGCCCGCGCCAGGTGGATATCGGCGTCCCGGTGCAGCAGGCCGTTGTAGCCGGTGGGGCCGATCAGCATCGGCAGCGGCAGGCTGCGCCCCAGCACATTGCGCCGGGTCACCGGCGGGTGGCACGGCACCAGCGCCCGGGCGTGCAGGCCATAGGCGCTGAACGCTGCCTGATTGTCGCCCAGGGTCAGCTCGGCCTCGGCGCCACCGCTGAGGTACTCCCAGGCGAAATGCGGCAGGCGCCGCCGGGCCAGTTCGGCCAGCTCGGCAATACTGTGGACCCGACTGAGGTCGGTGCCGGTATAGAAACGGCGCATAGGTACTCCATAGGCTCGCGAAAAAAAACACCCGCAGGAGCAATCCGGGCAAGAGGGAAGCGGATAAAAACGCCGCCCGATGCGCGGGCGGCGAGAGGCGGTGTTTTAGAACTTCCAGGTGTAGGTGGTGATCAGGCGGTTCTCCTGATAATCCGGGCCGGCGGCCCGACCACTGCCATACCGGGTCTTGACGTCGATGCGGCGCCACTCGAAACCCAGGTCCTTGAGCGTGCCGCTCTGCACCACGTAGCCGAGAACGATGTTGCGTTCGCTCTCGACGTTCTGGTCCAGGGCATTGTTGCCACGGTCGACCCCGGTGCCACGGATGTAACGGGTCATCAGCTTCAGGCCGGGCACGCCCATGGCGGCGAAGTTGTAGTCGTAGCGCAGTTGCCAGGAACTCTCGTTGGGTTTGACGAAGGCCACGGTCGACCAGTTCACCAGGTACGGCTGCGGTGCATAGCCGTTGAGGGTGGGAAAGCTCGACTCGCCAAGCATGCGCTGGTAACCGATGCCGAAGGCATGGCCGCCTTTTTTCAGGGTGGTCATCAGCCCGTAGGAGCGGTTGTCGATCTCGCCGTACAAGGCCTTGCCGTCTTCCTTGTTATTGAAGTAACGCAAGTCGGTCTTCAAGCCATAACCCGCCCCCAAGTCATGGTTGTACATCAACCCCAGGTAGTGCTGTTGATAGATATCTTCCAACTGCCCATAGAAGTAAGTGGCCGACAAGTTGGGACTGAAGGCATAGGTGCCGCCCCCGAAGTTGAGTCCATCACTGCGCCGCTGTACATCCGGGCCATTAAACAGGTACATCTTTTCCCGATTGGAAGATTCCCGCGAACTGATCTCGGTAAAGCGTCCGCCGGTCAGGGTCAAGTTGTCGATTTCCTTGGATTCGAGTTGCACCCCGTGATAGGTGGTAATCAATTGTCGCGAGTCATCGATATACGCCACCGGCAAGGTCGGTCGCAGTTCGCCGATCTTGAGTTCGGTCTTGTTGTAACGCACTTTGCCGGTCAGCGCCGCGCGCCCATAATCGCGAACCTGCTCACCCTTGCTGTCGTCGTAGGGGATGATACTGTCGGGGCCGCGACCGCCACCGCCGTCCAGGCGATAGGCGTATTGCGCCGACAAATCAAGGCCAAACTGCAGCGTGCCCTCGGTATAACCGGAGATGGCGCGAAAATCGAAACCCTGGGTCCAACTGCCGATCCGCGACTTGGGCGCATCCGATTGTTTGAAATCACGGTCGATGTAAAAGTTGCGTGTTCCCAGGCTGATCTGTCGATCATCGACAAAGTCGGCCTGCGCGATCAATGGCGTGAAGATCCCCATCACAGCCGTGGTGCAAAGGCCACGGTTTACCCAGCTCTTCTGAAACATGGAACTTTCCTTTCTTTTTTACATGCACAAAGGCACGACGAGTGGAAGCAGATTAAATAAGCAAAAGAGTAACTTTGGCAGTCAACCTGCAATATTGTTTTTATAACCACTAAAAATGAAAGCAGCTGCAAGTTCCACTTACTTTAAGCTTCAAGCTGAAAGAGGCGAACTTACAACATAGACACTGACTACTATCACGCAGCTTATACAGACTGCTTTTTGTACTTGTTTCTAACTTGTAGCTTGTAGCTCAAAGCTGCCTCTGTCCTATTTCGTGGTAGGCGCGGTTGAAGTAGACCAGGCCCTGCTGCCCTTCGCTGTTGCGAATGCCCAGGACTTCGCAATAGAAGATCGTGTGCGACCCCACTTCATGGGCTTGGGCGATGCGGCAGTCGAAGCTCACCAGCGCTTCGTCCAGCAGCGGCGCGCCGCTTTCCAGGGTGGTCCAGCGGGCGCTGGAAAAACGCTGTTCGGCGTCCAGGTCGCGGTTGGCGAACACCCCGGACACGTCGCGCAGTTCAGGGGTCAGGACGTTGACGCTGAGCACGCCATTGCTCTTGAAGTGCACATTGGAAAACGACGAGCGATTCATGCACACCAGCAGCGTCGGCGGCTGATCGGTGACGCTGCACACCGCCGAGGCGGTGAAGCCGAAACGACCGGCGGGACCGTCGGTGGCGATGATGGACACTGCACCGCCGAGCATCGCCATTGAGTTACGAAATCCAGTTGTATCGACCATGGTATTAACCTCCGGTGTATCAGATATCCAGCACCAGCTTCTTGGACTTGGCCCGTGAGCAACACACCAGAATCTGGTCGTTGGCCTGTTTTTCTTCATCTGTGAGGTAGACGTCGCGGTGGTCCGGCTCGCCTTCCAGGACGTCGCACAGGCACGTGCCGCAGACCCCCTGTTCACAGGAGATTTCGATTTTTATCCCGACCGCGCCCAGGGCCTCGACGATGCTCTGACCCTCGGCCACCTGCACCGTCCTGCCGCTGCGCGCGGCGTGCACCTCAAAACCCGCACCCGAGCCATCGACGTCGACCTGGAAGTACTCGCGGTGCACGTGGTCGTCGGCGTAACCCTGGGCGATGGCCTGGGCGATCACCCAGTCCATGAAGCCCGCCGGGCCGCAGACGTACAGGTGCACACCGGCTTGCGGGCGGCCCAGGACCTGGGTCAGGTCGAGTTTCTGCGCATCAGCTTCGTCATCGAAGTGGGTGTGCAGGCGCGGCGCGAAAGCGGCGTTGCCCAGCTCGTCGAGAAAAGCGCTGCGGCTGCGCGAACGCCCGCAATAGTGCAATTCGAAATCGCTGTCGCGGGCATTCAGGGCGTAGGCCATGGCCACCATCGGGGTGATGCCGATGCCGCCGCCGATCAGGATCGAACGCTGCGCATCCGGCGCCAGGGGGAAGTGGTTGCGCGGCGCGCTGATCTCGATTTCGCAGCCCTCGAGCAACAGCTCATGCACCGCCAGCGAGCCGCCGCGCGAGGCCGGGTCCTTGAGCACGCCCAGGCGATAGGCCAGGGGCTGGGCCGGGTCGCCGCACAGCGAGTACTGACGCACCAACCCCGGCTTCAAGTGGATATCCACATGGGCCCCGGCTTCGAACGGCGGCAACGGCTGCCCCAGGGGGTCGGCCAGATCCAGCACGACGACGCCATCGCCCTGCTCTTCGCGCTTGCGCACGACGACTTTCAATACTTGATCGCTCATACAGGATCATCCAGATTTCGTGGTAACGGGCCGCGCCATGGCGGCCCTGCGTGTTGGTTCGCGACCCCGATCGGGGTCAGCGCATAAAGAGCCCGCCGTTGACATCCCAGGTCGCACCGGTGGTGAAGAAGGCCTCTTCGCTGGCCAGTTGCACCACCACGCGACCGATAAAGTCGGCACTGCCCAGGCGTTGTACCGGGATCCCCTTGATCAGGGTTTCCAGGCGCTCGGGCGGCACCGCGGCACGCACTGCCGGCGACTCGATCGGCCCCGGGGCGATGGCATTGACCGTGACCCCGGACGCTGCCAGCTCCTTGGCGAAAATCTTGGTCAGGGTGATGATCGCGCCCTTGGAGGCCGCGTAATGCGCGCCGGTGGCGGTGCCGCCGTTCTGCCCGGCCAGGGACGCCATGTTGATGATGCGCCCGTAGCCCTGGCTGGCCAGGTAGCCGCCCAGCACCTGGCACCCGACGAAGGTCCCGCGCTGGTTGACGCTGGTCACCCGGTCGAACTCTTCCGGGCTGATCTGCATCAGCGGGGTGGTCATGGTCATCGCAGCGTTGTTGACCACCACGTGCAACACGCCCCAGGTGCTCAGCACCGCCGCCAGCGCCGCCTCGAAATCGGCCTTGCTGGCCACGTCCAGTTGCAACGCCAGGACCCGCTCGCCGCTGGCGTCGAGTTCTCGGGCGGTGGCCTGGGCCGCGGCCAGCGAGAGGTCGCTGAGCACCACCCGGTACCCCGCCGCCAACAGCTGTTCGGCGATGCTTGCACCCAGCCCGCTGGCGGCGCCGGTGACCAATGCTACCTGTGTCATGCCTGGCTCCTCAGAGGATGTAGCCGATACCGGCGAGGGTGTCGGTGGAGTTGATCAACTGGATCAGCTTGCGCTGGATCTTGAAGCTGTCGCCGCTGCGCACCAGTTGGAAGGTGACATCGGCGGTGTACTGCTTGAGCACGTCCTTGCGGAACTCGCGCAGGTTCTGCGCGCAGCGCACAGTGACCACCCCGCCCTCGTCGGCCAGCAGGCGAAAGCGCGACTGGCTGCGCACGGTACGCGCCCGTGGGGTGGTCGAGATCGACTCGCCACTGGTCAGGCGGGTGACCCGCAACTGGCGCATATGGTGGTTGTCATAGGCGTAGTTCAGGGTGTTCTCAAAGTCGGTTTCCAGCGGGTCGATGGGGATGATGTAGGTCGCATCCTCAGTCCACAGGTCGAGCCACTCGACGAAATCGCCGTGGTCGAGCATGTCCGCTTCCTGCCAGATGAAGGCAGTGACTTGGTTGAGCAATTGCAGATTGATCATGGGGTTCTCCGTCGACTCAGGCCGACATCATCTTTTTCCACTGCTGGTAACCAGCGCGCATTCCGGTCTCGGCACTGACGTCGCTGACCAGGCCATCGGCGCTCGGGGTTTCGCCCGGCAGGCCACGGTTGAGCATGATCCACAGGTCGGTGCCGGCACTGGCGCCACGCTGCACCCGCTCCCAGGCCTCGGAGTCGTCCGGGGTGCCAAAACCCATCGGGCCCTGGAAGTGTTCGTGCAGGCGCAGGCGGTAGCGGTTGGCCACGGCCGGGCCGCCGTCCATGGTGATCACCGCATGGTGGATCTCGGTTTCATCGACCGCGATCGGTTGCAGCACGCGAAAGAACGCCATCGAGCAAGCAACGTTGGGGAACAGGTTGAGGTTGAACCCGGAGCCACCGACCGCCCGCACGATGCGGCGCACCGCCTGCTCGTCCTGGCCTTCGGCGCGCAGTTGCTCGGCCAGCTCCTGAAAGCGTTCCGGGATCGGCCGTTCGAGGTCGGCTTCCAGGTCCACCAGGTCGGGGATCATCACCATCACGCTGTGGCCGTTGCCCAGGTCTTCGACGTAGCCCGGGCCTTCGACGAAATCGAACAGCTCCAGGGTCTGCTCATCCACCGAGGACAGGAACGACTTGTGCACCAGCGGGAAGTGGTAGGCGTCGGTGGTGTTTTCGAGCTGGATCTTCCAGTTGCCGGGGAAGCGGAAGCGGTGTTCGCCGCCGACTTTGACTGGGTAGCCAGCGCCCTGCTTCATGAACAGGTCGATCCACTTGCGGGCCGGGCCGAGGAAGTCCGACAGGGGTTCGATGTCGTCCTTGAAGGTGGCGAAGATCATGCCGTTGTACTGCTCGACCCGCAGGCTCACCAGCGGCAGCTCGCCCTTGTCCAGGCAATCGCCATAGCTCTCGGGGTGCGGCACGCCGCGCAGGCTGCCGTCCAAGGCGTAGCTCCAACCGTGGTACGGGCAGACGAAGCTGTTGGTCTTGCCCTTTTTGTGCTCGCAGACCGTGGCCCCACGGTGGCGGCAGCGGTTGAGCAGGACGTGCACGTCCTTCTTGCGGTCGCGCACCACGATCACCGGCTGCTTGCCGACGTAGGTGCTCTTGTAGCTGCCGGAGTCGGGAATCTCGCTGGCGTGGGCGACCCAGATCCAGGTGCTGTAGAAAATCTTGTCCAGTTCCTGGTCGAAGATCCGGCCATCGGTGTAGAGCGAGGTGTGCACGCGGTCGTGCAGCACCAGGTCGGCCGGGCTGGATTCCAGGGTTACAGTGTTTATCAGGTTATTCACGATCACTCCTCGTCGGCGTGCTGCGCCGACTCTAAGAATTCTGGGGCGGGGTCGGCACCGGCAAATGGGCGTCGCTGTTCCAGCGGTCCACCGGACGGCTGAACAGGTTTTCGGTCTGGAAATGCGCCATGCGCCATTGCCCCTGCCCCCGGGCGAAACGCACCGTCAGGCGCGCGCTGTTGAGGTGCGAGGCACCGCTGGCGAAGGTCGAGGTCTGCAACATCACCCAACTGGCGTGCGCGGTATCGCCCTGAACCCGGATCAGCTCCGAGGTCAAAAAGTGCACGTTGAGGGCAAAGTGCGCGGGCTCGACCATGTAGGTGGCAAACATCGCACTGATCGCCTCGCGCCCCTGGTAGCCGCCGAAACTGTCGCGGTACTTGGCACCCTTGCCTTCCCACACCGCGTCGACGGTAAACAACCCCGCCAACTCGGCGAGCGGCGAACCGACACCCAGCTCGTCGCACAGCAGCATGTAGCGGTTCATGCAGGCCCGGATCGCGTGCTCGCTTTGCAGCTGGTCAAGCTGCTGCTCCAGGGCCTCGATGCGCTCTTGTGATGACATGGGGTCGGCCTCGGCTCAGCGCTGGATGATCAGTTCGCGGCCGGTGCGGGCCTCGACCTTGCAGTACTTCCAGAGTTTGTACGGGCCGTCGCCCACCGACGTGGTGCGGAACAGGTTGCAGGCGGCGTGCACGGTCTCGATGTCCGGCACGTCGGCCAGCAGGTAGGTGGTCCAGGGCCAGCCGGCGGACGGCCCGACCATGCTCTGGTCATCGTCCATGTTGCCGAGCACGGTGACCCCCGGCAGGTCGGCGATGCCGTTCCACATTTCGCCGAAAGCGGCCCAGACCTCCAGGGCCTCGGGACGCGGGGCGTCGAAGAAGTTCTGGTTGATGCCTATGCAAAACAGCACACGCAACGCTTTTTTATCGGTCATGACATTCACCCCTCAAAGGTTGAAAAAAAATTACAGGTAACCCGGCAGCGGCTTGTTGCCGAAGAAAATGGCGCCGGCGTTCTGGTAGGTCATGTCGCCCATGAAGGCGTGCTGGGTGATGACCTGGGTGTCGTTGACGAAGCGCGACAGCGGGCTGCTGCGATACACCCCGCTCATGCCCGAGAGCATCTGCGCGGTGCGCGCCACTTCGGCGGCGACGCGGGTGGCGTGGGTCGACGACAGGCGCAGCATGTTGGTCTGCTCAAGGCTCACCGGGTCACCGGCCAGGACACTGTTCCAGGCGTCGTCGATGGCCTGGTAGAACCAGGAGCGCGCGGCGCGCAGCGAGGCTTCGGCCTTGGCCATCTCGACCTGGGCCAGGGGCCGGTCGGACAGCGACGGCGCGCCGGTCACCGAGATACGCCCGGAGGCCATACCGCTCAATTCATCCAGGGCGGCGCGGGCCACCCCGAGGCCGACCACCGACAGCACCTGGGTCGCGAACGACAGCGATGGGTAGCGGAAAAACGGCTCGTCGAGGTTCGACGGCCCGCCGCGGACGAAGGTCCACTCTTCGGGCACCACCACGTTCTCCACCACCACGTCGTGGCTGCCAGTGCCAACCAGGCCGACCACGTTCCAGGTTTCTTCGATCCGTACCTTTTCCCGTGGCATCACCGCCAGGCGCGGCAGGCCGAGCATCTCGCCGTTTTTCGGGGCGATGCCGACGCCGATCAGCGAGGCACCCATGCAGCCGCTGGAGAATTTCCAGCGGCCGTTGACCTCCAGCCCCCCCTCGACAAAGGTCGCCGGTTGCGGCGGGAAGATGCCGCCGGCGAACACCACGTCCGGCGAGTCGGCGTAGATTTTCTTGATCGTGTCCAGGGGCAGCGCCGCCAGGTACACCGGGCTCATGCCGAAGCTGGCGACCCAGCCGGCCGAGCCGTCGGCGATCGAAATGTCTTCGACCATCTGGCAAAACTCGCCGGGGGAACGCTCGTCGCCGCCAAAGCGCTTGGGCACCAGGGCGCGGTACACACCGAGGGTGCGGAAACGCTCGATCACGTCCGCTGAGATGAACTTCTGGCGATCGAATTCTTCGTCCCGGGCCCGGGCCCGGATCTCCACCAGCAATTGCTGGAATTCTTCACCCGCGGTGATCGGCGCGCCGCGCTGATGGTCCAGCTCGCTAAGCACAGTCATGGGTTTCTCCAATGTAAGCATGACGATTAGTCTTCCAGACGCCGGACCAGCTCGCGGGCCACTGCACAAAGCAGCTCGTCCGCGCCGTGGGCGGCAATGAGTTGAAGGCCCACCGGCAGTCCTGAAGCGCCTTCCAGGGGCAGACTCAGGGCCGGGTGACCGGAAAGGTTGAACGGCCGCACCAGGGCGGTCATGCCCAGCACGGCGCGGGTGTCGGCCGCATCGGCCAGGGCCAGCGGGTAGTCGGGCATGGTCGGCATAGCCAGGATCGGGAAGTGCGCCAGCGCCTCATCGACCTCGGCGCTAAAGGCCTGGCGCACGCGCTCGGCCTCGGCCAGGTCGGCGGCGCTGGTCTGGCTGGCGGCCTGCAGGCGGCCGGCGATATCAGCGCCCACCCGCCCACCGGGCAACAGGTGGCCACAGGCGGCCCAGGTCTCGGCATTGATCACCACCATGCCGGCGTCATAGGCCGCCTTCATACCGGGCAATGGCTGCTCGCCGAGGCTGAAGCCGCAGCGTTCCAGGGCCTGGTTGACCGCGCCCTGGACCTCGGCGGCCGCCGTTACCGGCACCACGCCGATGCGAAGCTGTTCGACGGTCGGCAGTGGGCCAAAGCTGGGGTCGATGGCCTGCATGGCCTCGATCAGACGCTCGATGCTGGCGGCCAGCGGGCCGACGCAATCGAGGGTGCTGCGGGCCGGCATCACGCCTTTACGGCTGACCCGGCCAACGCTTGGCTTAAGCCCGAACACCCCGCAGCAGGCGGCCGGGATGCGCACCGAGCCACCGGTGTCGGTGCCCAGGGCAAAATCACACAGGCCGGCCGCCACGGCAGCGGCCGAACCGCTGGATGAACCGCCGGGGATACGCCCCGGGTAGCGCGGGTTCGGCGGCGTGCCGACCCAGGCATTGATCCCGGTGGTACCAAAGGCCAGCTCATGCAGGCTGGTCTTGCCACTGATCCGGCACCCGGCCGCGAGCAAGGCTTGCACCACCTGCGCATGCTCGGTGGCGGCCGGTGCATCGGCCAGTGCATAACTCGAAGCGCGGGTCGCATAGCCGGCGATATCAATGGTGTCTTTGACCATTACCGAGCTGCCGCTCCCACCTAACGCTAATTCTTCGACGACGATCGACATGCCTTTCACCTGCTTCCTAGATCACTGGCCAACTCTCGCCAGAACGGATGTACCCAACCGCAACCGGGGGGCAATCGCTTAAATCTAAAATCATAATATTTACGTGAAATGTCAATTGAATTTTCCCAAATAAACGAGTGTGTATTTTCGGTGCATTTTTTACCCATCCGCACCAGCGGCGTGCATTTTGGTAACAGACCTAAAAATGCGCATAAATCCGCAAAATATGACTTTTTATCGTTATATATCAACACTATAAGAACATGATGAAAATTACTCTCAACAAATAAAAGGCACAGACACGGCTCGAAACACGCAAAAAAATACGTTCCGATTCAATAAAAAAAAGGGCCAAAAACAGGCCATATTCAGGCCGTAAAAAACATCATTATTTGCACTTTAAAAACCCCCTTTCCAGACCCGAAACCCGCCTTCCTTGATCCAGATCAACGCCTTGCCCCACACGGTGTGCATGGGCTTTTTAATGCCGTGCCAAGCACCTCGATCCAGCCCCCCCGCCGCCCCCCTTCAACCGCCCCTTGATTGCCCCATCGTCAGCGAGGCGCGGTAACACCCGATGCGCCGCACCTCAGATTTTTCTGGCATGCAATCTGCTTTTGCCGTCCTCGCCCCCCGGCCGATGAGTCATCGGTCGGTCAGCACAGGCGGCGTCCGGTGAGCCACCAGGACGCCCATGCCATTCGATAAAAACAGGCCACCCCCGTCGCCACCGTGCGCCGGGAGGGCTAGCCACTCGCCCCTTGCATCGCCTTGCAACGCTTCGGAGAAAGTCATGTTCTTCAGAAAAGCCGTGTCCACGTTGTTGTTGAGTGTCGCCTGCGCCAGTGCCGCGCAGGCTGAAGTGAAAGTCGGGGTGATTACCTCCTCCACCGGCCCCATCGCCCTGGTTGGCTTGCCGCAGAAGAACACCGTTGCACTGCTGCCGACCCAGGCCGGGGAGCAGACGGTGAAGTACATTTCCCTGGATGACGCCAGCGACCCAACCGCCACCGTCAAGGCGCTGAAGAAGCTGATCGATGAAGAAAACGTCGACGCGATCATTGGCCCGAGCGGCTCGCCCAACGCCATGGGGGTGATCCAGTTCGTCGCCGAGGCCGGCGTGCCGTTGCTGGCGCCAGTGGGCACCGCCGCGGTGGTGCTGCCGATGACCGAGCAGAAGAAATGGGTGTTCAAGACCACCCAGAACGACGACCTGATCGCCAAGGCGCTGTTTGAGCACATGAGCAAAAAGGGCGTGAAAACCCTGGGCTTCATTGGCACCGCCGACCCCTACGGCGAGAACTGGGCCAAGGTCATGGGCGGCCTGGCGGCCGAGCACGGGATCAAGGTGGTGGCCAATGAGCGCTTCCAGCGCCAGGACACGTCGGTCACCGGGCAGAGCCTGAAAGTATTGGCCGCACGCCCCGACGCGGTGCTGGTGGCAGCCCCCGGCAGTTCGGCGGTCATGCCCCAGGCCACCCTGTTCGACCAGGGCTATCGCGGCCAGGTGTACCAGACCCACGGCGCGGCACTGCCGGACTTCCTCAAGCTGGGCGGGAAGAAGGTCGAGGGCACCATCCTGGCGGCGAGCCTGATGCTGGTGCTCGACGAGATCCCTGACTCCCACCCGTCGAAAAAGATCGCCAGCGACTACACCGCCGCCTACCAGAAACTCACCGGCAGCGCGCCCGCGACCTTTGGCGGTAACACCTTCGACGCCGGTTTGCTGTTGCAGAAGGCGATCCCGATCGCAGCGCAAAAGGCCGCCCCCGGCACCCCGGAATTTCGCGCAGCGCTGCGCGATGCCCTTGAGCAGAGCCACGAACTGGCCGGCACCCAAGGGGTTTACAACATGACCCCACAGGACCACAGCGGCTTCGACGAACGCGGGCGTGAGCTGATCGTGGTCAAGAACGGCAACTGGACCCTGCTGCGCGACCACTGATCGAACCCCGGGCACGCCCTGTGTGACGTGCCCGACCCGCCTCGCGGCCGACCCCGCCGAGGCCGGTCCAGCGTGATATTCAACCGGTAGAAAAAAGAGCTCTCATTATGAATTTCCAGATAGCCATGCTGCTGGGCCAGGACGGCATGACCAATGGCGCAATCTATGCGCTGCTGGCCTTGTCGATCCTCCTGGTGTTCACCGTGACCCGGATCCTGCTGATCCCCCAGGGTGAATTCGTTACCTATGGCGCCTTGACCATGGCCACCTTGCAGGCCGGGCAACCGACCGCGCTGATCTGGCTGCTGCTCGGGCTGACGCTGATCGACTGCCTGCTCGACCTGTGGGCCGCCGCGCGGGCGAACCGAGCCTTTGCCTTTCCGAAACGGATCCTGTTCAAACTCGGTTATGCCCTGCTGATCGCCGGGCTGATCCGCACCCTGCCCCTGGCCGAACTGCCGATGGCGATCCAGGCCCTGTTGACCCTGGCGCTGGTGGTGCCGCTGGGTCCGCAGATCTATCGCCTAGTGTTCCAACCAATCGCGTCGGCCAGCTCCCTGGTGCTGCTGATCGTGTCGATTGCGGTGCACGTGAGCATGGTCGGCATCGCCCTGCTGCTGTTCGGCCCCGAAGGCGCGCGCACCGCGCCGTTCTCCGAGGCCGGCCTGGAACTGGGCCCGGTGACGTTCAACAGCCAGACCCTGTGGGTGCTGGCGGTGTCCCTGGGGTTGATTGTCGGGCTCTACCTGTTTTTCGAGCGCACCCTGTACGGCAAAGCCCTGCGCGCGACGGCGGTGAACCGCATGGGCGCGCGACTGATGGGCATCTCGCCGACCCTGGCGGGCAAGTCGACCTTTCTCCTGGCGGCACTGATCGGCACCTTGTCGGGGATCCTGATCGCACCCATCACCACCCTGTATTTCGACTCGGGCTTCATCATCAGCCTCAAGGGGTTTGTCGGCGCCATCATCGGCGGCCTGGTCAGTTACCCGGCCGCGGCCCTCGGCGCCCTGGCGGTGGGCCTGATCGAAGCGTTCTCGATGTTCTGGGCCAGCACCTACAAGGAAATCATCGTGTTCACCCTGATCATTCCGTTCCTGCTCTGGCGCTCGCTCACCCGCCGTCATGTGGAGGAAGAAGAATGAATCCGCGCTACCTGTTACTGGCCCTGGTGCTGATCCTCGGCCTCGCGCCACTGGCCTTGCCGCCTTACTACGTGACCCTGCTCAATTACATCGGCCTGTACGCCCTGGTGGTGCTGGGCCTGGTGCTACTGACCGGTGTCGGCGGCATGACCAGCTTCGGCCAGGCGGCCTTTGTCGGCCTGGGCGCCTACACCTCGGCCTACCTCACCACCGCCGAGCAACTGCCGGCGTGGCTGGCCTGGGCCGGCAGCTCGCCGTGGCTGAGCCTGTTGGTGGGAGTGATATTGACCGCCAGCGTGGCGCTGCTGCTGGGGGCGCTGACCCTCAAGCTGTCGGGGCATTACCTGCCGCTGGGCACCATCGCCTGGGGCCTGTCCCTGTATTACCTGTTCGGCACCCTGGAGTCCCTGGGCGGCCACACCGGGGTCAGCGGCCTGCCGTCGATCTCGCTGTTCGGCCTGTTGCTGGACAAGGGGGAAAAGATCTTCTACCTGATCTGGGTGATTCTGCTGGTGGCCATCGTCATCACCCAGAACCTGCTCAACTCCCGGGAAGGCCGGGCGATCCGCGCCCTCAAGGGCGGCCAGTTGATGGCCGAGTCCATGGGGGTCAACACCTTCCGCTCGAAGATGGTGATCTTTGTCATCTCCGCCGTGTTCGCGGCGATCTCCGGCTGGCTGTACGCCCACACCCAACGCTTCGTCAACCCGACCCCGTTCGGCCTCAACATGGGCATCGACTACCTGTTCATGGCGCTGATCGGCGGGGTGTCCAGCGTCTGGGGCGCCCTGCTCGGTGCCGGCATCCTGACCATGCTCAAGCAGTGGCTGCAGGACTTGCTGCCGCACTTGCTGGGTAACACCGGCAACTACGAGACCATCGTCTTCGGCGTGCTGATCGTGCTGCTGATGCAGCGCGCCCCGGGCGGCCTGTGGCCCATGCTGGTGGGCTGGCTGCCGGCGCGCTGGAAAATGCGCCGGGCCGCGCCTGCGGTCGACCTCAACGCCGCCGCCCTGCCCCGCCGCGAGTTGCCGGCCCATGGCCAGAAAATCCTCGAAGCGCTGCATGTGACCAAGCGCTTTGGCGGCCTGGTGGCCAACAACGACATGAGCCTGGCGGTGCACAGCGGTGAAATCCTGGCCCTGATCGGCCCCAACGGCGCCGGCAAGAGCACCCTGTTCAACCAGCTGTCCGGGGTCGATACCCCGACCTCCGGCGATGTGCTGTTCATGGGGCGCAAGGTCAACGGCCTGAGCTCGCGGCAAGTGGCGCACATGGGCCTGAGCCGGACCTTCCAGCACGTCAAGCTGCTGCCGGAAATGAGCGTGCTGGAGAACGTCGCCATCGGTGCCCACCTGCGCGGCCGGCAAGGGGTGATGGCCGCCGCGCTGCACCTTGAGCGGCGCGAAGAAGCCGAGCTGCTCAATGAAGCACGGCGCCAACTGGAACGGGTCGGCCTCGGCGACTGCCTGTATGAACAGGCCGGCAGCCTGGCCCTGGGCCAACAGCGGATCCTCGAAATCGCCCGCGCCCTGTGCGCCGATCCGTGCCTGCTGCTGCTCGACGAGCCGGCGGCCGGCCTGCGCCTGAAAGAAAAAGAAGCCCTCGGGGTGCTGCTCAGCCGCCTGCGCAGCGAAGGCATGGCGATTTTGCTGGTGGAGCACGACATGGACTTCGTCATGGGCCTGGTGGACCGGGTGGTGGTGATGGAGTTCGGCCAGCGCATCGCCCAGGGCCTGCCCGAAGACGTACAGAAAGACCCGGCCGTACTCGAAGCCTACCTGGGAGGCGTGGAATGAGCAGCGCAATGATCAACACGGCGATGGCGGTACCCGCAGCACCCAACGTGCAACCGCGCAACCTGGTCAGCGATGCGGTGCTGGAAATCCGCGACCTGAGCGTGGCCTACGGCAAGGTCGAGGCCCTGAGCAATGCCAGCCTGAGCGTGGGCAAGGGCCAGATCGTCACCGTGATCGGGCCCAACGGCGCCGGCAAGACCACCCTGCTCTCGGCCATCATGGGAGTCCTCGGCTCCCGGGGCCAGGTGCACTTCGACGGCAGCCTTGAAGGCCTGCCGGAGGTCGAGGTCATGGTCGCGCGCGGGTTGGGCCTGGTGCCGGAAAAACGCGAGCTGTTTACCAGCATGAGCGTGGCCGACAACCTGCTGCTGGGCGCCTTTCAGCGTCATCGACGGGGCGAGCGCGACTACAGCGCCACCCTCAAGGAGGTCTACGACCTGTTCCCCCGGCTGTGGGAGCGCCGCGAGCAACTGGCGGCGACTCTGTCCGGCGGCGAGCGGCAGATGCTCGCCGTGGGCCGGGCGCTGATGGCCAAGCCCAAGCTGCTGATGCTCGACGAACCGAGCCTGGGCCTGGCGCCGCTGATCACCCGCGAGATCTTCCGCATCATCAGCGCCCTGCGCGAGCAAGGGGTGTCGATCCTGCTGGTGGAACAGAACGCCCGCGCCGCGCTGCGGGTCGCCGACTACGCCTATGTCCTTGAGACGGGGCAGATCGCCATGCAGGGTCCGGCCAAACAACTGGCCGACGACCCCCGGGTGATCGAGGCGTACCTGGGGCTGGCCAGTAAACACCAGGAAATGCTCGCCACCTGAGCTGCGCCTGACGCCGCCCTGGCCAGTCATCGGCCAGGGCGGCCCCGCCCTTGAAACTGGAGTCGCAATGAACACGTCCCCCATGCGCATCTGCATCGCCGGTGCCGGCGCCATCGGCTGCACCCTGGCCGCCCGCCTCGCCGCCAGCGGCCAGGCAGTGAACGTACTGGCCCGGGGCAGCACCCTAGCCAGCATCCAACGCGACGGCATCCAACTGTCGGACCTGGACGGCGAGCACCGGGTCCGGGTCAATGCCAGCGACGACCCCCGGGTCTTCGGCGAGCAAGACCTGGTGCTGCTCTGCACCAAGGCCCCGGCGCTGGCCCAATTGCTGCCGCAGATCCAACCCCTGATCGGCGCCGAGACCGTGGTGGTGCCGGTGATCAACGGCGTGCCCTGGTGGTATTTCCACGGCCAGGAGGGGCGCTTCAGCGGGCAACGAGTCAAGGCCGTCGACCCCCAGGGCCTGCTGACCGAAGCCCTGGACCTGCGCCATGTGCTGGGCTGCGTGGTGTTTATCACCGCCCACTGCCCGGCACCGGGGGTGGCCCTGGCGAACAACCCGCACCTGATGATTTTCGGCGAGCCCGACAACCGCCTCAGCCCGCGCCTGGAACGGGTCCGGGCGCTGATGGAAAGCGCCGGCATCGAGGCCCGGGCCACCGACCGTATCCGCGACAACCTGTGGACCAAGATCATCGCCAACATCACTTCCAACCCGTTGTCGGTGATCACCGGTGCCACCCTCGAACAGCTCTACAGCCTTCCGGAACTGCGGGCGCTGGTCAGCGCCTCACTCCACGAAACCCTGCTCACCGCTGCCGCCCATGGCGCCCGCGTCAGCATCGACCCGCAGACCTTCCTCGAACTCGGGGCCGGCATGGGCGCGGTGCGCACCTCGATGTTGCAGGACTACGACAAGGGCCGCCCGCTGGAGCTGGCGGCGATCGGCGACGCGGTACTGGAACTGGCCGAGCACATGGCCATCGCCATGCCGATCACCCGCAACCTGATTGCCCTGGCGCGCTTTCGCGGCGACCAGGCGCGCCACTGAACTTCACCCGCACAAGGACTTCGACATGTCGCAACTGACTTCCCCCACCGCCTCCCAGCCCACCCAGGATTGCAGCGCCGAAGAATGGGCCCTGCGGGTCCAACTGGCCCACTGTTACCACCTGGTGGATTTCTTCGGCTGGACCGAGACCATCTTCAACCACATCTCCGCGCGCCTGCCCGGCCCGGCACACCACTACCTGGTCAACCCGTTCGGCCTCAACTACAGCGAAGTGACCCCGGCCAACCTGCTCAAGGTCGACCTCAACGGCAAGAAACTCGAAGACTCGCCCTACGACGGCAACCCCGCAGGCTTCGCCCTGCACAGCGCGGTGCATGGTGCGCGGGACGACATCCAGTGCCTGATCCACACCCACACCACGCCGATCTCGGCGGTGGTGATGAAAAAAGCCGGCTTCGGCCACAACGATTTCTACGGCGCGCAGTTGTACGGCCGCGTGGCCTATCACACCTTTGAAGGCATCACCCTGTTCGACGACGAGAAGAGCCGGATGATCGACAGCCTCGGCGACAAGCACATCCTGGTGCTGCGCAACCACGGCATCGCGGTTGGCGAAAGCAGCATCGCCAAGGCGTTTTTCCTGCTGTGGACGGTGCAGCGCGCAGCGGAAATCCAATGCCAGGCCGGGGCCCTGGGCGGCGAAGACAACCCGTTGAGCGCAGAGATCGGCGAGAAGTGCGCCGACCTCACGGCGATGCTGATCCGCGACAGCGGCTTTGCCGTCAAATTCTTCGACGCCATGGTGCGCAAGATGCACGCCGAGCGTGGCTCGCGCTGCTGATCAGGAGCCTTGTATGGCCAACCCTTTACTGTCTGCGGGCAGCGGCACGGCCCTGGCCGAGCCGCAGATGCCGATCTCGCGCCTCGACCCCCAGGGCACCCTGCTGTGGTGCAACGACGCCTACCTCGACCTGTGCGGTTACAGCCGCGAAGAATTGCTGGGCCAGCCGCACCAGTTGGTCAACCACCCGCAGATGCCGGCCCGGGTGATCGAGCGCATGTGGCACACCTTGCGCAGCGGCACGCCCTGGACCGGGCCGCTGATGGGCCGGCACAAACAGGGCGGGACCTTCTGGTGCAACCTGTATGTGGTGCCGCTGTACGACGCCGGGCAGTTGACCGCGCTGGGCACCACCTACCACCCGCTGCCCGGCGAACGGCTGGCGCCGACGCAACACCTCTACCGCCGCCTGAGCGCCGGGCAGCACCCGCTGGGACTGGCCGCGCGCCTGGCGCAACACGCCCGCAGCCTGGGCCTGAGCTGGCTGCTGGCGCTGGCAGTGGGCGGCGCCCTTCTGGGGGACTGGCTCACCCCCGGTGCCGGGCTGCTGGTGCTCGGCGGACTGCTGGCCGCCAGCTGGCAGTGGCGTGCCCGACAACGGGCCGATAGCCGCCAGGTGTTCAGCCGGCACCCACAGGTCTACAACGACAGCCTGCTGGCCGCGCTGCACGGCGATAACCCAGGCCCTGCCAGCCGCTTCGGCATGGCGCTGGACACACAGAAAACCCGGATGCGCACGGTAATGGCGCGGATCCGCATCGACGGCCAGACCCTGCGCCACAGTGCCGAGGAGTCGTCGCTGCTGGTCCAGGCCCAGGCCGAGCAGTTACAGCGCCAACTGAAAGAAGCCGAACAGTCGGCGGCGGCGATCCACCAGATGAGCGCGACCATTCAGGACCTGTCGCGCAACCTGCATCAGGCGGCCCAGGCCACCCAGGCCGTGGACCGCCTGGCCCACGACGGCGAGCGCATCGCCGAACAGAGCCAAAGCTCGATGACCGGCCTCGGCACCTCGGTGGAAGACATCGGCCTGGCCGTCAGCCAACTGGCGGAGTCCATCGAGTCCATCAGCGGCATCGCCCAGGTGATCCGCAGCATCGCCGAACAGACCAATCTGCTGGCCCTGAACGCCGCCATCGAAGCCGCCCGCGCCGGGGAAACCGGGCGCGGTTTTGCGGTGGTCGCCGACGAAGTGCGCAGCCTGGCCACCCGCACCCGCGAGTCCACCGAACAGATCCAGCACTCCATCGAGCGTTTGCGCAGCGGCAGTGCCCACGCCCTGGCCACGGCCCAGCGCGGCCAGGCGGCAACGCGCCAGTCGCGCAGCGATGTGGAGCAACTGCAACAGGCGCTGCACCGGATCGGCGGCGAGGTCGGGCAGATCACCGGGATGAGCCTGCAGATGGCCACGGCCATCGAACAGCAGGGCCAGGTCGCGGAGCAGATCAACCAGCAGATCATCCAGATCGTCAGCCTGGCGCAAACCAGCAGTGAGCAATCCCGGCGCAGCACCCAGATCGGCCAGGAACTGCACCGCCTGGCCAACTCCCAATTAGAGCTGGCGCAGCGTTTTATCGACGGTTGAAGTGCTGGCCGACGGCTGAGGCCCCGCCCCAAAGGCCTGCCCGCGCGGCTGTGTCGCGGGTGGGCTGGCTGGTTTTTTACCAGGCCCGGCGTGACAATGGCCGCCGCGCCCCGCCCTGCCCAGGCCTGCTGCGGTCGACAGCCCGCGTGCAACCCTCTATAAAGCCAGCTCATCAAAAAAGACTACGCGACCCTTTATGACCACCCCGAAAAAACGCCTGAGCCGCTACAACCCCGCCAGTGAAGACTTCAAGAAAGAAGAGTTTCCCTTCTATTGGCTGGCGCGCCTGCACGGTCGTTATTCCATGGCCATGGAAAAGGCGCTGAAGAAAATCGACATGGACATTCCGCGCTGGCGGATCCTGTTTATTCTCAAGGAAAACGGCGAGTCGAGCATTTCCGAGATCTCGATCCACGCCATCGCCAAGCTCTCGACCATCACCAAGATCGTCTACCGGATGAAGGCCGACGGCCTGGTGGAAACCAACACCAGCGCCAGCGACGGGCGCGTGACCCAGGTGTCGCTGACCGAGCTGGGCCGCCACACCATCGAAGAGATCCAGCACGGCACCAGCGATATCTTCCGCACCAGCTTCAAGGGCCTGACCGAAGCGCAGATCACCAAGCTCAACGGGACCCTGGAAAAAATCTTCAACAACCTGCCAGAGGACTGAGCCCCGCGCGGTTTAGAACGCCAGCTTGTAGCCGATGGAAAACAGCATCACCGCCAGGCATGGGCGCAGGATTTCATCCGAGACGCGCCCCGTCATATGGCTGCCGACCCAGATCCCGGGCAGCGAACCCATCAGCAGGAAACCCAGCAGATGCCAGTCCATGTTGCCCATGCTGGCGTGGCCCAGTCCCGCGACCAGGGTCAGGGGCACGGCGTGGGCAATCTCGGTGCCCACAAGGCGCTTGGTGGCCAGGAACGGGTAGAGGATAAACAGCGCCACGGTGCCCAGCGCGCCGGCACCGATCGACGTCAGGGCGACCATGGTCCCCAGCACCAGGCCGGTGACCACGGTCAGGGCGTTGAGCTTCGAATCGCTGAGCTGGTAGTGGTCACCGGCATGCCGTTGGGCGAAGGCCAGCAACTTCTTCTTGAACAGAATCGCCAGCGCCGTCAGCAACAGGACCACACCCAGGGCCTGCTTGATCACCGCATTCAGGGCCTGGGGGTCGCCGTCGAGGTTGTTCAGGAACCACAGGGTCGCGAGCACCGCCGGCACACTGCCCAGGGTCAGCCAGCCGGTGATCTTCCAGTCGATGTTTCTGTTCTTCTGATGTACCAGCACCCCACCGGACTTGGTGATGGCCGCATACAGCAGGTCGGTGCCCACGGCGGTCGCCGGGTTGATACCGAACCACAGGAGGATGGGGGTCATCAACGAACCGCCCCCGACGCCGGTCATACCGACAATGAATCCGACTAACAAGCCCGCAATCACAAACCCAAAATTACCGACATCCATTAACACATGTCCTACAAATCACGCGGCTATATAAAATTCTGGCGGCAGCATAGCGATTTTTCTTATAACCACTTATATCAATATGATCTGAATTTATAACCAGACAGACAGAACCCGTGGCGAGGGCGCTTGCTCGCGTTCGGCTGCGCCGCCGCCGCAAACCCCGGGCACGCTCTGCGCCTGAAAAAATGACGGGCGCGCCCCTGCGCGCTGAAGCGCCAGCCGGGCCCAGCGGGGGCACGCTTTCTCGCCATCGTTCAGCCGAGCCGCGCACATTGACACTTCGCCGGGCAACGAAGTGTCAGCCCTGGCCGGGCCGCAGACTGCGGCTTCCACACCGTTCAAGGCAGAGCGCAATGAATCGAGCAGTATTTTTCGGCAACAAGGTCGTGCTCACGGCCTTTGTCCTGGCCATGCTCGGCTGGGGCATCGGTTTTTATGGGCCGCCGATTTTCATGTACGCGGTGATCCAGCGCAGCGGCTGGTCCCTGAGCCTGTGCTCGGCCGCGGTGACCCTGCACTTTCTGGCCGGGACCCTGGTGGTCGCCAACCTGCCCCGCCTGTACCGGCGCTTCGGCCTGCCGCGCATCACCTGCCTCGGCACCCTGCTCCTGACCCTGGGGCTGCTCGGCTGGGCCCTGGCCCGCGAACCCTATCAGCTGTTTATCGGGGCGCTGTTCAGCGGCCTGGGTTGGGTGACCCTGGGCGCGGCGGCGATCAACGCGATGATTGCCCCCTGGTTTGTCCGCAAGCGCCCCGCCGCCCTGGCCATGGCCTACAACGGCGCGAGCCTGGGCGGGGTGATCTTTTCGTCAGCCTGGGTCTACCTGATCAACCGCCTCGGCTTTGCCATGGCCGCGCTGCTGGTGGGCACCCTGGCCCTGGTGATTGTGGCAAGCGTCGCGCGCCGGGTGTTGAGCAAAAGCCCCGCGCTGCTGGGTCAGCATCCCGATGGGCTGGAGCCGCTGCCCGCACCTGCCTCGCCGACCAGCCCACTCCCCGGTGCCCCGGACAAGCTGTGGCGCAACCGCCAATTCCTGACCCTGGGCGCCGCCATGGCCCTGGGCCTGGTCGCCCAGATCGGCCTGATCGCACACCTGTTCCGGGTCCTGGTGCCGCGTTTTGGCGAACAACAGGCCGGCCTGGCCATGGGCCTCGCCACCTTGAGCGCCATCGCCGGCCGGACCCTGGTGGGCTGGCTGATGCCGCCCGACGCCAACCGCCGGCATATCGCCTGCCTCAGCTACGGCGTGCAACTGGCCGGCTGCATCGCCCTGACCATGGCGGGTGCCCACGACAGCCTGATCTGGCTCGGGGTGCTGCTGTTCGGCGCCGGCATCGGCAACGCCACCTCGCTGCCGCCGCTGATCGCCCAGGCCGAATTCAGCAGCCCCCACAGCCAGCGGGTGGTGGCCCTGATCGTCGCCTTCGCCCAAGGCTGCTACGCCTTCGCCCCGGCGCTGTTTGGCGCGCTGTTGGCCGTACAGCAAAGCGCCGGATCGAGCAGCAGCTTGTTTATCGGGGCGGGGCTGATTCAGGTGCTGGCGATGGGGGTCATGGCCTGGGGAACACGCTTACGCGTCGGACGCGACAAGCGGGCAGCGAAGCAGGCGCGCGCTTAGACCCGGAGCATTGCCCGCCATAACCCAATGTACTGAGGGTTGCACCCAGCGGGGCCGGCACTTTGGCTAAGCTGGACAGGTTTGTTAACCCACACAGGAACGCCCTATGTCATCACGATTGCTGGTCGCCTTTGGTTTATTGCTGTCCTTTACCAGCCTGCACGCCGCCGAGCGCTGGCAAACCCTGCCCCCCACCCCGACGCCGGTGGAGGGGAGTAAAACCGGGTATGCCGAGGTCAACGGTGCCAGGCTTTTCTACAGCCGTATCGGCCAGGGGCCGGCGGTGGTGCTGTTGCACGGCGGCCTGGGCAACTCCGATTACTGGGCCTTGCAGGCCAAAGCCCTGGCGGCCCGGCACACGGTGATCAGCATCGACAGCCGTGGCCATGGCCGCAGCTCGCGGGATGCGCGTCCTTACGGTTATGACCTGATGGCCGACGATGTGGTGGCAGTGCTCGATACGCTGAAGATCCCCAAGGCCGATGTCGTTGGCTGGAGTGACGGGGCCATTCTCGGCCTCGACCTGGCGATCCGTTATCCACAGCGCGTGGGCAAGGTGTTCGCCTTCGCCGCCAATACCCAGACCTCGGGGGTCAAGGACAACGTCGAGCAGAACCCAACCTTCGCGGCCTACATCGAGCGTGCCGGGCAGGAGTACCGCAAGCTCTCGCCAACACCCAAGGAGTACCCGGCGTTTGTCGAGCAGATCAGCCATATGTGGGCCAGCCAGCCCAATTGGAGCGATGCCGACCTGGCGAAAATGAAGAACCCGGTGCTGATCGTCGACGGTGATCACGATGAGGCGATCAAGCGTGAGCACACCGAGTACATGGCCCAGGCCATTCCCGGAGCGGGGCTGTTGATCCTGCCTAATGTCAGCCACTTTGCCTTTATCCAGGACCCGGCCTTGTTCAATGCCGCCCTGCTGCACTTCCTCGATTCACAGCCGTAACGCCGATACCGGGCGCGCACCACCCGCCGTGGCTGTTTATACTGCGCGCCCTCCCCCCCTCAATGGACTGAACCATGACCGACGAACAACTTTGCCTGGTGTTTATTCCGGCCCTGGTGGCCGTGCTGCACCACGCCGAGCAAGCCAAGGGCGCGCCGTTGAGCGAAAGCGAAGTGCTGGAGATTCGTGACAGCTCAGTGTGCATGGCTGTGTCGTTCCGTACCGCGTTGCAGATGGAAGAAGAACGCGGTTACGCCGATATCGTCGCCGAAGATTGCTGGGCCCAGTGGCAACTGACGCGGGACGAGCTGAACGCCACCGAAGCCGGTGAGTGACCCCGATCACCGGCGTTAGGGTCTGTTGCCGTTTGGTGACGAGCCGCGTTGCTGAGCCAAACGGCAACAGACCTTAGCGGGCGACCGCGATCTTTTTCACCGCCGCGATCCATTGCGGGTCCAGGCGTGGCTGGTCGGTGTCCAGGCCCATGGCCTGCATCGCCTCCTTATGCTGGTCGGCCTCGCGCACCAGTTGATCCTGACCGCTGGAGTTGGCGTCAAGCTGGTGCATCTGGTGGATGCCCTGGTGGTAGAAACGCAGCAGCTTCATGGCCGCCGGGTCACGCGCCTGCACGCCCGCCGTGACGTGGTGCATGACGTTGGTCACGCTCATCAGGCTGCGTTTGAGCTGCCAGCCGTAGACCGCTGCGGCCATCCACGGCTGGGACCAGAAGCGCACGCGCATCAGGCCGATGCTCAGCGCAAGACCGGCCGCCACCCCCGCCACGTTGAGCCAGAAGTTGTCGCCGCCAGACTGGCCAAACAGCAACACCGCCGCGCTGGACAGGACCATGGCCAGGGACAGGAAAATCAGCGCGATAAACAACGTGCTGCGGCGCGTCTGCTGGCGGTAGGTGGCGGGGTCGAACGGCTTGATCTCGAACATGGCGGCAACGGGCTCTGATAAGGAACAGGCAAGAAGATTGCCGGGCATTATCACCGCCGCCACGCCGCTGCGCCGATTAAATCGCCGGCTGCGACAAAAGCACGCAGCGCGGCCAGGCGCCAGAGCCAGCGAACGGATAGCTGCAGTCAGTAAAGTGCTTGTCCTTATCCCATGGCCGAAAGTGGCGTAAGTCCGTCCCCTTCACCTTTTACTACATGATTAAACGCCTTATCTCTGTGGCTTTCAGATTCCGCCTGTAGCCAACGCTTTCGCCCCTTCCTAGCATGACCCAGCACGCTGTTCATCGAATGGCGGTGTGCTCCAGCCACCTTCTGTTGCCCCTTCGCTTAAGGATAAGCGTATGTTCGCGCCGGCCGATTCTGCGTATTTCGAACTTCTGATCCCCACCCTCGACCACGACTTCAAAGTGCTGGCCTTTGACGGCATCGAAGCCATCAGTGCCTTGTATGCCATTGAGGTCGAACTGGTCAGCGAAAACCCTAACATCGACCTCGAGTGCTTGCTGCGTCAGCCGGCGTTTCTGCGTTTTGGCCGCAACGGCGAAGGCCTGCATGGGCGCATCGAAGACATCGCCGTGGGCAAGTCCGGCACGCGCCTGACCCATTACCACCTGCGCCTGGTCCCGGTGCTGCACTATTTGCAGTTCAGCCACAACCAACGGATTTTCCAGCACTTGAGCGTGCCGCAAATCGTGGCACAGGTGCTGCTGGGCCATGGAATCCTGGCCGACGTGTTTATTTTTCATCTACTCGATGCCCCAGAGCGCGAGTACTGCACCCAATACGGCGAAAGCGATTTTGAGTTCATCCAGCGTTTATGCGCCGAGGAAGGCATTGCCTGGCACCACCAGCACTCGGCGGATCACCATCTGCTGGTGTTTAGCGAGGATCAGGTGTGGTTCCCCAAACTGACTGAAACGCCCTATCAACCAGGCAACGGCGCTGTCGCCGACGGTCCGACCATCACCCGCTTCACCCAGCGCTTCAGCACCCGTACCCAGGCTGTGACGCGCCGCGACTATGACCTGGAACGGCCCAACCGGCTGTTGCAAAGCAACTGTGCCGTGCAATCGGGGCCGGTGCTCGAGGACTATCGCTACCCATTGTCGTTGCCCTCCGAGGCCCGGGGCAAACAGCGGGTCCAGCGGCCCCTGGAAAGCCACCGCCTCGACTATCAGTTGGCCGAGGGCGAAAGCGACCAGCCGACGCTGCGCAGCGGCCACTTCTTCACCCTGAGCGAACACCCGCGCACCGCCTGCAATGACCTGTGGTTGCTGCTCAGTGTTCATCACACGGGCAAACAACCCCAGGTCCTTGAGGAAGTGATCGACACCCAAACCCATGACGGCTTTACCCAGGGCTACCGCAACCGGTTCAGCGCCACCCCCTGGGACGTGTTGTTTCGCCCGCCACTGCCCAAGCCCAGGCCGCTGCTGGTGAGCCAAACCGCACGGGTTACCGGGCCGGTGGGCGACGAAATATTTTGCGATGCCAGGGGCAGGGTTCGGGTCGAACTGCCCTGGGACCGGGCGGAGCTCAACAGCGATAAAAGCAGCTGCTGGTTGCGGGTTTCATCCAGTTGGGCCGGGGACAGTTTTGGCGCGGTAACCATCCCCCGAGTCGGCATGGAAGTGGTGGTGACCTACCTGGAAGGTGACCCCGACCAGCCATTGATCACCGGATGCGTGGCCAACAAAGTGACGCCCGTGCCGTACGCCTTGCCCGCGAACAACAGCAAAACCGTGCTGCGCAGCCACAGCACGCCCAACAGCGGCGGCTACAACGAACTGATGCTTGAGGACCGCGCCGGGCAGGAAAAAATCTTCCTGCGGGCACAACGCGATCTTGAGCAACTGATCCTCAACGACAGCGACACACAGATCGGCCGCTCGCGCCGCGAACAGATCAGCCAGGACAGCCACAGCCTGATCGGCAATGACCGCGCCGAGCAGGTCGACGGCAACAGCAGCAGCCTGATCCAGGGCAATGAAATCCACACCACCCAAGGCGCGCGCCATACGCTGATCGCCGGCGATGAGTGGCTGTCCGTCAGCGGCAATACCAGCACCACGGCGAGCGGCACCCTGGTGCTGCAGGCCGGCGCCCAGGCGCGGGTCACCGCCAGCCACGTGGTGATCGATGCCGGCATGAGCCTGACGCTCAAGGCGGGCGGGCAGCACATCGTCATCGGGCCGGGCGGGATCTTCAGCAGCGTGCCGATTTTGCCTGGGGGCGCGCCGGTGGCCGGTATCGCACCGCAGCAGGCCCTGGAGGTAGTGGCTGGCGCGCCGCAGGCGATTATCGACAACCCGCTGTCCATCATGGCCGCGAGCAAACAGCAGGCCCTGGATTTCTGCCCGCTGTGTGAGGCCTGCCGCAACGGCTTATGTGACATGGGAGACCTTGCATGAGCACCTTGGAACACTGGCTATATGAACAACAGCGCCTGGGGCGGCACTTTTACCTGGTGCTCGACTCAGAGGGGCAGCTTGAGCAACGTAGTGCACTGATCGCCGAACTGGGCTACGAGCGCTACCGCGCTGTTTATCGCAATACCCCGGCCCATTCTTTGGCCAATGCAGGGCCGTATCTGTTTCAACTGGATCGGGCGGATCATCCGTTGCTCTTGAGCCTGCTCAAGGCTCCTGAAGCCGATTGGGGCTGGCTGGCCAGTGGCTCGAGTGCTGAGCTGGAGGCCCTGGTCCGGCATTGGCGCGAGCGATTGGTGATGGGCACGCCCCCTGATCAAGCCCTTTACCGCTTCCATGACAACCGTGTCCTGGGGCGGGCCCTGGCCCATATGCCGCCCGAACAGTACCCCAGCTACTTGGGCCCCATCGCCAGTGTGTGCTACTGGCAGACCGGACAGTGGGAGGTTATCGACAACCCCGCCCCGGGGATTTACCCACTGCCGCCCGAGCCTGCGTGGCTCAACCTGCCCACCCCCCCAACCACATACGCGGCCGTGCAGTTGGACAACATCCGGCGTTACCTCATGCGTGAACATACGGACCTGCTGGCGGGGCTTGCCGAGCAGCAGACGATCGATGCCTGGCTGCGTGCTCAGATTGAGCTGGCTCAAGGCTGGAATTGGCAGACGCCTGAAGCCCTCTATTTTCTGCTGACGCAGAGCCTACGGACTCCGGGCTATACCCTGCCCGGATCATGGCTCCCCAAGGCCGGCGAAACATCGGATCAGCACTTCGCGCGCCTTTATCAGGAAGCTCTTTACTGGCAGGGGATGGGGCCCTTATGAGGATTTTAATCAAGCGGCTGCTAATCGGCTCTTGCCTGGTTTTAAGCGCGGGCTGTTCCGCGCTGGGCCAGCCCGAGAGCTTTACGTTAAGCGCCGATTTGCCACCGAACTTTGCCTATGTGGCGACGGTGACCTATGTACCGTCCGCCGGCCAAAATTGCACGCTGGGCAAAAGGGACAACATGAACCCGCAGTTCAACCGCGAGTGGCGGACCCAATACAAACCCAATGCGCAGATCGCGATACGCCGTACCCGTAAAGGTTGTGAGTTGGTGCTGTATCGCATTGCGTTGGATATCAACGCGACCTACGGCAAGGACCGGGGCGACTTTGGCGGTGACTCTGGAATGATTCTGGTGCGCGATTACTTGGATAACCGCGACAAAGGCACCTTCAACGCGGCGGGTGACGGCGCGGTCCTGGGTCAGTGTCAGTTGTTATTTCGAACAATTGGCCCCAAGCGCTATATCGTCAAAATCCTGACCTGCCGAAGTACCGATGCGCAGGGCAATCTGGCCCTGGGCCATCCAT
>Ga0302175_10000023_pt1 | contig 91175 bp, 89 predicted proteins | sample I_Fen_N3_3_FD_198791 | JGI IMG/M metagenome (GOLD analysis project Ga0302175, IMG submission 198791) | Peat permafrost microbial communities from Stordalen Mire near Abisko, Sweden - I_Fen_N3_3 | ecosystem: Environmental > Terrestrial > Soil > Wetlands > Permafrost | place: Sweden: Abisko... | reverse complement strand
ACCACCTGGAAAAATACAAACTGGCCCCACCGACCATGCCGGACAACCTGCACTGGTTCAAATGGGAAGCCTACTTCACCTGGATGTCGGGGATCGCGCTGCTGTGCGTGGTGTTCTACTCCAACCCCACGTTGTACTTGCTGGCACCGGGCAGCGGCCTGAGCGGCCCTGAAGGTGTGGCCATCGGTATCGGCTCGCTGTTCATTGGCTGGTTCGTCTACTCCTTCCTCTGCGACTCGGCCCTGGGCAAGCGCCCCGCCCTGCTCGGCCTGATCCTGTTTATGCTGCTGATTGCGGCCGCCTACGGCTTCAGCAAGGTGTTCAGCGGTCGCGGCGCGTACCTGCATGTCGGCGCGATCATCGGCACCATCATGGTCGGCAACGTGTTTCGCATCATCATGCCGGCCCAGCGCGCGCTGGTCGCCGCCATCGCGGAAAACCGCACCCCCGACCCAGCCCTGCCGGCCAAGGGCCTGCTGCGCTCGCGCCACAACAACTACTTCACCCTGCCTGTGCTGTTCATCATGATCAGCAACCATTTCCCGAGCACCTACGGCAGCTCGTACAACTGGCTGATCCTGGCCGGGATCGCGGTATTGGCGGTGCTGGTGCGTCACTACTTCAACACTCGCCACAACAGCCACAAATTTGCCTGGACCCTGCCCGTGGCCGCCCTGGGCATGATTTGCCTGGCATACGTCACCGGCCCGGCAACCGCACCCGCACCGATGGCCAAGGCCGCGGGCCAGATCGACTACCAACCCCTGCCGGAAACGGCCCTGGGCGGTGGCGCCAAACCCGCCGCGCCAGCCACTTCGGCCGCTCCAGCCGCCGCGGCCCAGGCGTCCAGCGCCGGTCCGGCGTTCGACAAGGTGCACAGCGTGATTCAGGAACGCTGCGCCGTCTGCCACTCGGCCAAGCCCACCAGCCCGCTGTTCAGTGCCGCACCAGCCGGGGTGATGTTCGATACACCGGAGCAGATCCGCCAACAGGCCGCACGCATCCAGGCCCAGGCCATCACCACGCAGATCATGCCTTTGGGTAACATCACCCAGATGACCCAGCAGGAACGCGACCTGATCGGTGCCTGGATCAACCAGGGGGCACAGACCAATTAAGTAACGCCGAGAAAGGCTGCGCTACCGGAAACGGCACCGCAGCCTTTGTTGTACAAGGCTGTGAGCAACCACACGGCCGCTAAATCACAAGAATAAAAAAGACCTGAGGTGTTGCATGTCCGAGTTATCCGAACCGCGCATCCCCGACGCGCCTGCGATTCAGCGCCTGCCGCTGCTGCAACTGATCCTGGTTGGCTTGCAGCATGTATTGCTGATGTATGGAGGTGCGATTGCGGTGCCGCTGATCATCGGGCAGGCCGCAGGCTTGAGTCGTGAAGAAATCGCCTTCCTGATCAATGCCGACCTATTGGTGGCCGGCATTGCCACTGTTGTTCAATCCCTGGGCATCGGCCCCATGGGCATCCGCATGCCGGTGATGATGGGCGCCAGCTTCGCCGCCGTCGGCAGCATGGTGGCCATGGCCGGCATGCCCGGTATCGGCCTGCAAGGGATCTTCGGCGCCACCATTGCCGCCGGTTTCTTCGGCATGCTCATCGCGCCCTTCATGTCCAAGGTGGTGCGCTTTTTCCCACCGCTGGTCACCGGCACCGTCATCACTTCCATCGGTCTGTCGCTGTTTCCAGTGGCCGTGAACTGGGCCGGAGGCGGCAGCAACGCCGCCCAGTTCGGCTCCCCCATCTATCTGGCCATCGCCGCCCTGGTCCTGGGCAGCATTTTGCTGATTCACCGGTTCATGCGCGGCTTCTGGGTCAATATCTCGGTGCTGATCGGCATGAGCCTGGGCTATGTGCTGTGCGGGCTGATCGGCATGGTCGATCTTAGCGGCATGGCCGAGGCCCCCTGGCTGCAGATCGTCACGCCGCTGCATTTCGGCATGCCACAGTTCCACCTCGCACCGATTCTTTCGATGTGCCTGGTGGTGGTGATCATTTTTGTCGAATCCACCGGGATGTTTCTGGCCCTGGGCAAGATCACCGGCCAAGAGGTCACGCCCCACATGCTGCGCCGTGGCTTGCTGTGCGATGCCGGGGCGTCGTTTTTCGCCGGGTTCTTCAACACCTTCACCCACTCCTCGTTCGCCCAGAATATCGGCCTGGTGCAGATGACCGGCGTGCGCTGCCGCTCGGTGACCATCGTGGCCGGCGGCTTGCTGATCGTCCTCAGCCTGCTGCCCAAGGCGGCGTTCCTGGTGGCCTCGATTCCGGCGGCGGTGCTCGGCGGTGCGGCCATCGCCATGTTCGGCATGGTGGCGGCGACCGGCATCAAGATCCTCCAGGAGGCCGACATCGCCGATCGCCGTAACCAGTTGCTGGTGGCGGTGAGCATCGGCATGGGCCTGATCCCGGTGGTGCGTCCGGAATTCTTCGCCCATCTGCCGCTGTGGATGAGCCCGATCACCCACAGTGGTATCGCCATGGCGACCTTGAGCGCGCTGACGCTGAACCTGCTGTTCAACATCCTCGGTGGCCATGAACGCGCCGCCGAAAATGCCCGGCACGCCCACCAGCACTGACCGCCAGACGGGCGAGCATCGCCTCGCCCCACTCACCTGCAGCACCGTATGCCCGCCCCGGTCGACACCCGGGCGCTGGCGCCGGCCATCTACGCCCTGACAATAAAAACAACAGAGGCCACAGGATGCGCACTCCATACTCCAGCCGCCTGACGAGTGCCGAACCACCGGTGGCCATCAACCCGCCCTGGGGGACGCTGCCGCGAAACGACCTGCACTGGCTGCGCACAGGCTTCCCCGCCTTGCGCTCCCGCACGCAAAGTCAGGCCAAACATGCCCCAAAGTTGTTTCAAGTGCGCCGTTGCGGGGCACTTGAGGCCGGTCACGGGAGCCAGTATTCTCCGCGACCGCGCCTATCCGGTGAAAAAAAAAGCCCGGATCTAAAACCTGACCAGAAAGCCAACTTACCCCGGCCCTGGGCAGTTTCAAGGCGCACTGAATTCAAGCCGAATCCACTCTCAATCGACTGTTTCGCGACAGCCGAACGGGAGTTTTTTTGCTTTTTGAGCGCGTTGGCTCAGCTCTTGCTATCAGCAATAAAGCTGACCGAATGGATGGTTTTTACTGCAGTTAAAAAGGCGCCACACCAGAGCGCCCCGTTGAAAAAACGTCGGACCACTTAACTTTGGGAGCAACCGAATGAAACATACGTGCACAAGCCTGATGCTTGCAGGATCCTTGCTGGCCGGGGGCCAGGCCATGGCCGGAGACCTGTTGCAATGGCAGAACAACAGCCTGACTTACTTGTATGGCAAGAACTTCGAAGTCAATCCGCAAATCCAGCAGACCGTCACCTTCGAACATGCCGATGGCTGGAAATACGGCGACAACTTTTTCTTCCTCGACCGAATCTTTTACAACGGCAAGGAAGACGGCAACGTCGGCCCGGACACGTACTACGGTGAGTTCAGCCCACGTCTGTCGTTCGGCAAGATCTTCGACCAGAAACTGGAGTTCGGCCCGATCAAGGATGTGCTACTGGCACTGACTTACGAGTTTGGCGAAGGCGATAACGAGTCGTACCTGATCGGCCCGGGCTTCGACCTGGCGATCCCCGGCTTCGACTACTTCCAGCTCAACTTCTACCAGCGCCACACCGAAGGCAACCGCCCGGGCGACAACGTCTGGCAGATCACGCCAGTGTGGTCCTACACCATTCCGGTGGGCGACTCGAACATCCTGATCGACGGCTACATGGACTGGGTGGTGGACAACGACAAGAACGCTCGTGGCACCTACCACGCCAACCTGCACTTCAACCCGCAGATCAAGTACGACCTGGGCAAGGCGCTGAACTGGGGTGAAAAGCAGTTGTATGTCGGTATCGAGTACGACTACTGGAAAAATAAATACGGGATCGAGGATTCGCGCAACTTCGAAACCAACCAGGACACCGCCAGCCTGCTGGTCAAGTACCACTTCTAAGGTCGTGGATGATGCGGCTTGCCTGGGTACGCGAGGCAAGCCGCGTCGAGCCGGAGCTTAGGCGCTGCGCGATCCCGGGCTCTGCCAAAAAGCCGGATCGGCGCTTTTCAGGCGCTCGACCGCGTTATGAATATGGGTCAGCGCCGCCTGCCGCGCGCCTTCCACATCCCGCGCGGCAATGGCCGCATACACCGCAAAATGCTCGGTACGCACCGTACTCGCCAGGTCCCGGCGCCGCTCTTCATTGGAGCGCGTGATGCGGATCGCCTCCTTGATGAACTGCGCAATGAACTCATGCAGCGAGGGGTACAGCGGGTTGCCCGTGGCCTGGGAAATCGACAAGTGAAAGGCCAGGTCCTGCTCCACCCCATCCAGGCCCGCCTGCTCAGCGGCATCGATGGCCAGCACGGCTTGATGGATCGCCTGCAACTGTTCCGGGGTATGGCGCTGCGCCGCCAGCGCCGCTGCCTCGCCTTCGATACCGCGACGCAACTCGGTGACCCGCAGCACCGCCTCGATCGAACCACGCACGTCCAGGTCAATAGTGAAGGCCTTGATATGGGCCCCCTCGCTGACCACCGTGCCACTGCCCTGACGTACCTCCACCAGGCCGGCTGATTTGAGGCGCGAGATCGCTTCGCGAATCACGGTACGGCTGACGCCAAAACGCTCGGACAACACGGGTTCAGTCGGCAGGCGCGAGCCCGGCAACGCCTCGCCGCTGGCGATATGCGCCTTGAGCGCGGCAGTCACCTGATCCGCCAGCGTGCCCTTGGCCGAGTCCTTGAGCGACGCCAGGGAGTCGCCACGGGAAGAGTTATCAGGCTTGGACATGGGTATCTCAGTATTTAAATGGGCTAACGGTACTGGATTTCCAGCAAGCCGTCGCGCTCGGTCGCCGGTCATTGAATTCGTATGATGTATTATGATATCTAAGACACCTCAGCGAGTCCGATAAAAACAAAAATCACCCAAAACAAGAAACAAGGATGGGTAAAGACATGCCTGAATCACTGACGCAAACTGCTGCCCGCTCACCCACCGTCTCCCTCGAGGATATGGCCTACCGCAAAGTTGCCTGGCGCATCCTGCCCCTGTTGCTGCTGTGCTACCTGGTGGCCTACCTGGACCGGGTCAACGTCGGCTTTGCCAAATTGCAGATGTCGCAAGACCTGCAATTCTCCGAAGCGGTTTATGGCCTGGGGGCCGGGATCTTCTTCATTGCCTACTTCCTGGTGGAAATTCCCAGCAACCTGATCTTGCACCGGGTCGGCGCCCGCCTGTGGATCGCACGCATCATGATCAGCTGGGGCATCATTTCCTCGTGTATGGCCTTCGTCACCACGCCCACCTCGTTCTACGTGATGCGCTTTTTGCTGGGCATCGCCGAGGCCGGGTTTTACCCGGGGGTGATTCTCTATCTCTCGTACTGGTTCCCCACCCATCGCCGCGGCAAGATGTACGCCCTGTTCGCCACCGCCGTGCCGCTCTCGGGGCTGATCGGCGCGCCCTTGTCCGGCTGGATCATGACCGCCCTCAACGGCCTGCATGGCTACGCGGGTTGGCAGTGGATGTTCTTCCTCGAAGGGCTGCCATCGATCCTGGTCGGTGGCCTGGTGATCTACTGCCTCAGCGACCGTATCGCCGACGCCGGCTGGCTGACCCGCGAACAGAAAACCCTGCTGCAGACCCGGATCGATGCCGAGACCGATGGCCATCAGGTGCACAGCGTGCGCCAGGTGTTCCGCCAACCGCGGATCTGGCTGCTGACCGCGATCTACTTCTGCATGATCGCCGGCTTCTACACCGTGGGGTTCTGGCTGCCCTCGCTGATACGCCAGGCAGGCGTCAGCGATGTGTTTGAAGTCGGCATGCTCACCGCAATTCCCTATGCCGCCGCCGCGCTGACCATGGTCCTGATCTCGCGCAGCGCCGACCGTTTGCGTGAGCGCCGCTGGCACCTGGCGTTGACCGCCGTGCTGGGCGGTGTCGGCCTGATGATTTCCGCGACCTGGAGCGACAACTTCACGGTGTCGATGATCGGCCTGACCCTGGGCGCGATGGGGGCCTTCAGCACCTTGCCACTGTTCTGGAGTTTGCCCACCGCCTTCCTCGGCGGCACCGCAGCGGCAGCCGGCATTGCCCTGATCAACTCCTGGGGCAACCTCGCGGGCTTTGTCTCGCCTTACCTCATGGGCTTTCTCAAGGACCTGACCCACAGCACCACAATCGGCATGTACGTCATGGCCAGCGCATTGTTCATCGGTGCCCTGCTGGTCTTCAGAATTCCCGGAAAGCTCGTCAATCGCTGATAGTTGGAGTCATTCATGAATATTCTCGTCACCGGCGCGGCCGGCTTTCTCGGACGGCGCCTGATCGAAGCCCTGCTGCAACTCGGCTCGCTCACCGACCGTCACGGCCAGTTATGCCCCATCACCCACATTACCGCCTTCGACCGCGAGCCGGTGCAAGGCATTACCGACCCACGGGTCCAGGTCAAAGGCGGAGACATCACCGATGAACAGGTGCTGGCCAACCTGATCGACGCCGATACCGATAGCATTTTTCACTTGGCAGCCGTGGTTTCAAGCCAGGCCGAAAGCGATTTTGAACTGGGCATGCGCGTCAATTTCAGCGCCACCCAGGGTCTGCTGGAGAGGGCGAGGCAATTGGGCACCCGCCCGAAGTGGGTCATGACCAGTTCGGTGGCGGTGTTCGGCGGGCAACTGCCGCACGTCGTCGACGACGATCAGGTCTGGGCGCCGCAAAGCTCATACGGCACCCAGAAGGCCATGAATGACCTGCTGCTGGCCGACTACAGTCGCCGTGGCTTCGTCGATGGCCGCAGCCTGCGCATGCCAACCATTGTCGTGCGCCCGGGCAAGCCGAACCTGGCAGCGTCGAGCTTTGCCAGTGGCATCATCCGCGAGCCGCTCAATGGCCTCGCCAGCGTGTGCCCGGTGCCCTTGAGCACCCGGCTGTGGCTGATGTCGCCGGCCCAGGCCATCGCCAACCTGATTCATGGTCATGAGCTGGCGGCGCAGCGCCTGACTGGAGGCCGGGTGATCAACATGCCCGGCCTGTCGCAGACGGTGGAGCAAATGATCGGCGCCTTGCGCGAGGTATCGGGCGATGAGGTGGCGCAACGCATCGAACTGCGTCCGGATGCCAACATCGAGCGGATTGTCGGCTCATGGCCGGGAGAGTTCAGTGCCCGCTACGCCCAAGGTCTGGGTTTTACTGCTGATGAGGATTTTACCAGCGTGATCCGCCAGTTCATCCGGGATTACTTGCCCCAGTGACTGGATTTGCCTCTCCTGCCAACCCAGTGGGAGAGGCGGCCGGCGCCAGCCCGAGAAAGCGCGACAGCTCCTCGCGCTTGGCCAAGGCGTCCTGACGTCCCAGCTCGATCAGCTCGCTGCAATAACCGGACTCGAACAACAAATAGCTGAGCACCCCGGCGCCGCTGGTTTTGGTTGCCCCCGGGCCGCGCAAAAACACCCTCAGAGGCGCCGGCAATTCCTGACGGTGCCGGGCGGCGATCTCGTCGATCGGCTGGCTCGGGGCAATCACCAGCACCTCGACCGGTGCCACGCCCAGGCCATTACCCACGAACTCAGGGGGTAACAGGCGGCCGAACTGATTGAGCCGTTGCAACAGTTCGATATCGCTTTCCAGGCTGTCAATAAAGGTGCTGTTGAGCATGTGCCCGCCAATCTGCGCCAGGGTCGGCTGCTGGCCGGTGTAGGAACGTGGCCCGGCCACGTCCACGCCCCGCGGGTTGCCGCTCACGCCCACCACCAGCACCCGCCGTGCCCCCAGGTGCAGCGCCGGGCTGATGGGGGCCGACTGGCGTACCGCGCCGTCGCCAAAAAACTCCTGGTCGATCTTGACCGGCGCAAACAGCAACGGAATCGCCGAACTGGCCAGCAGATGCTCCACTGTGATTCGCGTGGGCACGCCGACCCGCCGATGGCGCAACCAGGCATCAATCACCCCGCCCCCCTGATAGAAAGTCACCGCCTGCCCGGACTCGTAGCCGAATGCCGTGACCGCCACCGCATGCAACTGCTTCTGCTCGATGGCGTCCTGGATACCGGACAGGTGCAACTGATCGTTGAGCAGGTCGCGCAGTGGCGAGCTGTTGATCAGAGCCACGGGAACCTGGGCTCCAAGGCCCAGCAGGCTATGACCGACAAACCGACCGGCCTGGCTGATCACGCCTGGCCAGTCACTGCGCATCACCTGGTGGCTACGGAAGTTCTGCCAGAACGCGGTCAGGCGCTGGATGGCCGCAGTGAAATCCATGGCACCGCTGGCCAGGCTGACCGCATTGATCGCGCCCGCCGAGGTGCCGACGATCACCGGAAAGGGGTTGGCGGCACCCGCCGGCAGCAATTCGGCGATCGCTGCCAGCACCCCCACCTGATACGCCGCTCGGGCACCACCGCCAGACAGAATCAGACCTGTGACCGGTTCAACTGGGCTCATCGCAACACTCCGTCCGTGGCGTTCAAGGGGGCCTGATAGAAGTTAACTCAACCGCGTTTGGCGTAGAGCTTGGGCTCACCCGGCGGTCGGCTTTTGAAGCGCCGGTGGGCCCAGAGGTATTGCTCCGGGCATTCACGCAAGGCGGCTTCGACCCACTGGTTAATGCGCAGGCAGTCGGCCTCTTCGGTTTCACCGGGGAAGTCGCTCAGCGGCGGGTGGATCACCAACCGGTAGCCGCTGCCATCGGCCAGGCGTTGCTGGGTGAAGGGCACCACCAACGCCTTGCCCAGGCGGGCAAACTTGCTGGTGGCGGTCACGGTGGCGGCCTGAATTCCGAAAAACGGCACGAAGATGCTTTGCTTGGCGCCGTAATCCTGGTCGGGTGCATACCAGATCGCCCGGCCGGCACGCAGCAGCTTGAGCATGCCGCGCACATCCTCGCGCTCAACCGCCAGGGAATCCAGGTTGTGCCGCTCACGGCCACGACGCTGGATAAAATCGAACAGCGGGTTTTTATGCTCGCGGTACATGCCATCGATGGTGTGCTGCTGGCCGAGCAGGGCGGCGCCGATTTCCAGGGTGGTGAAGTGCAGGGCCATGAGAATCACGCCCTTGCCCTCGCGCTGCGCCTGCGTCAGATGCTCCAGCCCTTCGACATGGGCCAGGCGTGCCAGGCGTGGCTTGGACCACCACCAGCTCATGGCCATTTCAAAGAAGGCGATACCGGTGGAGGCGAAGTTTTCCTTGAGCAGACGCTTGCGCTCGGCCACCGATTTCTCGGGGAAACACAGCTCCAGGTTGCGCTTGGCGATCCGCCGCCGGTCGCCGGCCACCCGATACATCAGCGCGCCCAGGAGACGCCCCAGGCGGACTATAAATGGATAAGGCAGCTGGACCACCAGCCACAGCAGGCTCAGGCCCAGCCACAACGGCCAGAAACGCGGGGATAAAAATGCAGCTCGAAAACGCGGGCGATCCATTACAGATTCCGGACAGACAACAAGGCCGCGCATTCTACATCGGTTCTACCCGGCTTGCGGCTAGCGGGCGTTCTCGTTATAAGTCTCGGCACTTTTAGTGACAAGCCGCTTTATGCCGACCATGAGCCAAACCGAATCGCTAGACCAAGATCCTGTGTTCCAGTTAAAGGGCAGCATGCTCGCCATCACGGTGCTGGAACTGGCCCGCAACGACCTTGAAGGCCTCGATCGCCAATTGGCCGCGAAGGTGGCACAGGCCCCAAATTTCTTCAGCAATGCCCCCCTGGTGCTGGCCCTGGACAAACTGCCGGCCAGCGAAGGCGCGGTCGACCTGCCGAGCCTGATGCGCGTGTGTCGCCAGCATGGCCTTCGCACCCTGGCGATCCGCGCCAATCGCATCGAAGACATTGCGGCCGCCATTGCCGTGGACCTGCCGGTGCTGCCGCCCTCCGGTGCCCGTGAACGGCCGCTCGACCCGCAGGAAAACGACCTGCGCAAAAAACCGGAAAAACCGCCGGAACCCACCATCAAGCCGACCCGCATCATCACTTCGCCAGTACGCGGTGGGCAGCAGATTTATGCCCAGGGTGGCGATCTGGTGGTGGTGTCCTCGGTCAGCCCCGGTGCGGAACTTCTTGCCGATGGCAACATCCATGTATACGGCCCCATGCGCGGTCGCGCACTGGCGGGCGTCAAGGGCGATACCAAGGCCAGGATTTTCTGTCAGCAGTTGAGCGCTGAACTGGTCTCCATCGCCGGCCAGTACAAGGTGTCCGAAGACTTGCGACGCGATCCTTTATGGGGGGCGGGCGTCCAGGTCAGCCTGTCGGGTGACGTGTTGAACATCACTCGTCTTTAACGGATACTGCCGCATTTTCCAAGCATCTCTAAAACGTAGCGAAACCGGCTCAAACGAAGTGGGAAATTGGCAATAGGCGGTGTTTACCCAGGGTAAATTCTGCTGCTGGCCGAACTCCAGCCCAGGCTGTCCGACTGCAGTAGTTTTCAAGAGATGTTTTTCAGGGGCTCAAAGTCCTTTTCCTTAGGGGTGAAACACCTTGGCCAAGATTCTCGTGGTTACATCCGGCAAGGGTGGTGTGGGTAAGACCACCACCAGCGCCGCTATCGGTACCGGCCTCGCTCTGCGCGGCCACAAAACAGTCATCGTCGACTTCGACGTAGGCCTGCGTAACCTCGACCTGATCATGGGCTGTGAACGTCGCGTGGTGTACGACTTCGTCAATGTGGTCAACGGCGAAGCCAACCTGCAGCAAGCCCTGATCAAAGACAAGCGCCTGGAAAACCTCTATGTGCTGGCCGCCAGCCAGACCCGCGACAAAGACGCGCTGACCATCGAAGGCGTGGAAAAGGTCCTGATGGAACTCAAGGAAACCTTCGAGTTCGTGGTCTGCGATTCCCCTGCCGGTATCGAAAAAGGCGCTCACTTGGCCATGTACTTCGCCGACGAAGCGATTGTCGTGACCAACCCTGAAGTCTCTTCGGTACGTGACTCCGATCGCATGCTGGGCCTGCTGGCCAGCAAGTCGCGCCGCGCCGAACGAGGCGAAGACCCGATCAAGGAACATTTGCTGCTGACCCGCTACAACCCTGAGCGCGTCAGTAACGGCGAAATGCTTGGCGTCGAAGACGTCAAGGAAATCCTCGCCGTAACCCTGCTGGGTGTCATTCCGGAATCGCAAGCGGTGCTCAAGGCCTCCAACCAGGGCGTGCCGGTGATTCTCGACGACCAGAGCGACGCCGGCCAGGCATACAGCGATGCCGTCGATCGTTTGCTGGGCAAAACCGTGGAACATCGGTTCCTTGATGTCGAGAAGAAGGGATTCTTCGAGCGCCTGTTTGGAGGTAGATAATGAATCTTTTTGACTTCTTTCGTGCCAATAAAAAGGTAAGTACCGCGTCGGTAGCGAAAGAGCGTCTGCAGATTATCGTGGCGCATGAACGCGGCCAACGCAGCACCCCTGATTACTTGCCGGCCTTGCAGAAGGAACTGGTGGAGGTGATCCGCAAGTACGTCAATATCGGGTCCGATGACGTGCACGTCGCCCTGGAAAACCAGGGTAGCTGCTCGATTCTGGAACTCAATATCACCCTGCCGGATCGCTGATCGATCCCGCTGGAGCCACGGCGGCTCGGGACCTGGTGCATTGCATCAGGCTTCCGAGCCGCCGTTGGCGTTTGTTACGAGGCTGTTTTAATGCCGCTGTCGAATATCCGCATCATCCATCAGGACGCCGCCGTATTGGTGGTGAACAAGCCCACCCTGCTGCTCTCCGTACCCGGCCGGGCCGAGGACAACAAGGACTGCCTGATTACCCGCCTGCAGGAAAACGGTTACCCCGAGGCGCGCATCGTCCACCGCCTGGACTGGGAAACCTCCGGCATCATCCTGTTGGCGCGCGACCCCAATACCCATCGCGAACTGTCGCGCCAGTTCCATGATCGCGAAACGGAAAAAGCCTACACCGCTCTCTGCTGGGGACAGCCGGAACTGGACAGTGGCAGCATCGACCTGCCCCTGCGCTACGACCCGCCGACCAAACCACGCCATGTGGTCGACCACGAGTTCGGCAAGAACGCCCTGACCTTCTGGCGCGTGCTTGAACGTTGCGGCGACTGGTGCCGGGTGGAGCTGACACCGATCACCGGGCGCTCGCACCAACTGCGTGTGCACATGCTGTCCATCGGCCACCCGCTACTGGGCGACGGCCTGTATGCGCACCCACAAGCCCTGGCCGCCTGGCCGCGCCTGTGCCTGCACGCCAGCATGCTCAGCTTCACTCACCCGCAAAGCGGTGAGCGCCTTCGCTTCGAGTGCCCAGCACCGTTTTGATTGCTGCCTGAACCAACGCTTCTTCTGAAAAGCCCCTCATTGCAGGGGCTTTTTTTTGAAACATTCCGTATAGAAAAACCCTGAAAAAAATGTAACTTAATTGTGAAAGTTTTGTGAAATAATGTGAAAAGTTTCGGATCCAAAATTGAAGAAATAAAGGCGGGATGCCAGCGTGTTCAGCAGTATGCAATTCCACATCGATTACCCTTTCACTTTTTCCTTTCTGAACACCACTTTGCACCTGCGTGAGAAACCATCCGCCAAGGTCGCTCAAGCACTCAAGAAACTCATCAAGCAACGTCACGAAAAAAAGCAAACCCGTGCCAGTGCCCCTTTGAGTTCCGCCGACACTTCACTGTTTGCCAAAGTCCAGCCACTCGACAGTTTCAAGGCAAAAGTCCGCGTGACCCTTGGAAAACCTCAGCGCAATGGGCGTTTCGACTGGCCCCTGGAAGAGCTGATCAATACCCAGGAAGCCCAGCGTCGCGGAGTCAACATGCCTCCACTGCAGGGCTATGGCTACACCAAGAGCCGCCTGGGTCTGACCCAGGAATATTTCATCATCACCCACCTGCTGGAAGATCATATAAACGGCGTAGAGTGGCTGCAAAAGCACCCTCAGCAGATCGAGAAATTCGTGCGCGACGCCTTCGCCCTACTGGGGTCCCTGAACCAGAAAGAAATCACCCACATGGATTTCTGGGCCGGCAATATCATGTTGCCTCCCACCGTCGACGCCCCGCTCAAAGTCATCGACTTCGAAAACTGCTTTGCCAAGCCCGCCCAACACCACAGCGAAACCCTGGGCTTCCAACTGGGCTTCTTCTATCGCCGGGAAATCTACAAACTGATCACCGAAGCCGATTACGATCGCTTGGTCGATGATTATGTCGGCCAGCAACACAGAGTCTCGCCAGAGAAATTCCGCGAGTTCTACCACCCCAGCAAACACGAGCACGTGGGGCGCAAACAACGACGCGACGTATTTCTCAGCGGCGAGCTGGTGGTCGGCTGAGTTGCACAAGCTGACGGACAACAATCGCCGCGTTGTCCCTGCAATGCGCTGGGCCAATACGTTAAACTCGCGCCACTGCTGTCTGGAGCTACTTATGCGCGAAGAGTTGAACCAAGGCCTGATCGATTTCCTCAAGGCCTCCCCTACCCCTTTCCATGCCACCGCCAGCCTTGTCCAGCGCCTGGAAGCGGCAGGTTTTCAACGTCTCGACGAGCGCGAGCCGTGGACCACCGAAGCCAACGGTCGCTATTACGTCACTCGCAATGACTCCTCAATTGTCGCTTTCAAGCTGGGCCGACATTCGCCGCTGCAGGGCGGGATACGCCTGGTCGGCGCCCACACCGACAGCCCATGCCTGCGGGTCAAGCCGCAGCCGGAGTTGCAGCGCCAGGGTTTCTGGCAGTTGGGTGTCGAAGTCTATGGCGGCGCGCTGCTGGCGCCGTGGTTCGACCGCGACCTGTCGCTAGCCGGGCGCGTCACCTTCCGTCGCGATGGCAAGGTTGAAAGCCAACTGATCGACTTCAAGGCGCCGATCGCGATCATTCCCAACCTGGCCATTCACCTCAACCGCGAGGCCAACCAGGGCTGGGCGATCAATGCGCAAACCGAATTGCCGCCGATCCTTGCGCAATTTGCCGGTGACGAGCGCGTGGATTTCCGTGCCGTGCTCACCGATCAACTGGCCCGCGAGCATGGCTTGAACGCGGACGTGGTCCTCGACTACGAGTTAAGCTTCTACGACACCCAGAGCGCGGCGATCATCGGCCTGCATGGCGACTTTATCGCCGGGGCGCGCCTGGACAACCTGTTGTCCTGCTATGCGGGCCTGCAAGCCCTGCTCACCGCCGAGACCGATGAAACCTGCGTGCTGGTGTGCACCGACCATGAAGAAGTCGGCTCCTGCTCGGCCTGCGGCGCCGATGGCCCGATGCTGGAGCAGACCCTACGCCGCCTGCTGCCTGAAGGTGATGAGTTCGTACGCACGATTCAGAAATCGCTGCTGATCTCTGCGGACAATGCCCACGGCGTGCACCCCAACTATGCCGACAAACACGATGCCAACCATGGCCCGAAACTCAATGCTGGCCCGGTGATCAAGGTCAACAGCAATCAGCGCTACGCCACCAACAGCGAAACCGCCGGCTTCTTCCGCCACCTGTGCATGGCCGAAGAAGTGCCGGTGCAGAGTTTTGTGGTACGCAGTGACATGGGGTGTGGTTCGACCATTGGCCCGATCACCGCCAGCCACCTGGGTGTGCGCACCGTGGACATCGGCTTGCCGACGTTTGCCATGCACTCGATTCGCGAACTGTGCGGCAGTCACGACCTGGCACATCTGGTCAAAGTGCTGAGCGCGTTCTACGCCAGCCGCGAGCTGCCATAACGCCATAGCCACTACCGAGTTTGCGAGGCTGCGCTGGCCGGTATGGGATGGGCGCCGGAGTGTCAGGGCCTTAGTGTTGATGCATCTGGCCAGCGCAGCCCGCGGCAGCGGCTACAGGGTTCTGCGGACAGTGCTGGGCGGTAACGGCTTGTTTCTGATACACATCAATCCGGGTCGCAGTAAAGCGACCTAGACTTATTAGTCTTCTCTCTGACAAGGCAGTCGCCATGATCTCGATGTCGTCGTTTCACTCCATGCTCATTCCGATCCTGACCGGGATGATCCTGCTGGCCATCGGTTTCAACTTCCGCGATAAAAACGCCGGGGTGTTCACGATGTGGATTGGCATGCTGCTGATCCTCGCCACGGTGGTCTACAAGATCCTCGCCAAACTCGCCGAATAAATCAGCCCGCCAAGCTCGCATTGGCCCGGACTGCCTCGTACACTCGGTCGATCCGCTATTGTCCGAGGTTGCCCGTCCAGTGTTCGCTCGTCTGTTCCGCCTGCCCTACTGCCTGCTTGTCTGCCTGCTGACCCTGCTGCCACTCACAGCAGCCCAGGCGGTCGGCCTGCCGGGGCTGCTCAATAACTCGAGCAAGACCCAGCCCCAGGCTGAGCAGCCGCTGGGGCAATCCCTAGACGAAGTGATCAAGTCACTGGAAAACGACCAGCAACGAGCCAAGCTGCTGGCCGATCTGAAGAAACTGCGCGACACCACAAAAAAAGCCCAGCCGATCAGCGAGGAAGGCGTGCTGGGCCTGATCGGCGGCACCCTGTCGAGCCTGGAAAAGCAGTTCTCCGGTGCCGACAGCCCGATCAACCGCTGGTCCGCAGAGTTCGACCAGGCCAAGGACGAACTCTCGGCGCTGATGCTGCCCGCCAGCGAATGGCTACCGATCATCTTTGCCTTCGCCATGATCCTGATGCTCTGGAGCCTGCTGGCCGCCGCGCTGATCTGGATCAGCCACCGGGTCCGGCTGCGCTTCGGCCTGACCGAAGAACTGCCGCAACACCCCAAGACCTGGGACATGCTGCGTTTCGCCCTGCGCAAGCTCGGCCCCTGGCTGATCGCGCTGTTGATCACGGTGTACATGAGCTACGCCCTGCCTTCCTCCCTGGGCAAGGACCTGGCCATGGTCCTAGCGTATGCGCTGGTGGTCGGTACCTTCTTTTCGGCGATCTGCGTGGTGGCGTTTTCCGTGCTTGACGGCCCGCACCGCCACCGTGCGCTCTACATTCTGCGCCGTCAGGCATTCCGCCCGCTGTGGTTGATCGGCAGTTTTGCCGCCTTTGGCGAAGCCCTCAGCGACCCGCGCCTGGTGGCCAGCCTGGGCAGCCACCTGGCGCACACCGCAGCCACCCTCGCCAATGTTATGGCGGCGCTTTCCACGGCGGTGTTCATCCTGCGCTTCCGCCGCCCGATCGCCCACCTGATCCGTAACCAGCCACTGTCGCGGCGCCTGACCCGCCGTGCGCTGAGCGATACCATCGAGATCATCGGCACGTTCTGGTACTTGCCAGCGCTGCTGCTGGTGGGCATCTCGCTGTTCGCCACCTTCGTTTCCGCCGGCGACACCAGCACCGCCCTGCGTCAGTCGCTGATCTGCACCGTGCTACTGGTGCTGTGCATGGTGATCAATGGCCTGGTGCGACGCCACTCGCTCAAGCCCCAGCGCGGGCACAAGCGCCATGCGCTGTATTCCGAACGTCTGAAAAGCTTCTGCTACACCCTCGCCCACCTGCTGGTCTGGCTGGCGTTCATCGAGCTGGGGTTGCGGGTCTGGGGCATGTCGCTGATCCGCTTCACCGAAGGCGAGGGCCACGAAGTCAGCGTCAAACTGTTCAGCCTCGCCGGCACGCTGATCTTCGCCTGGCTGATCTGGATACTCAGCGACACCGCCGTGCACCATGCCCTGACCCGCTCGCGCAAAGGCCTGGCCAATGCACGCGCACAGACCATGATGCCGCTGATCCGCAACGTACTGTTCGTGGCGATTTTCATCATTGCGCTGATCGTCGCCCTGGCGAACATGGGTATGAACGTCACGCCGCTGCTGGCCGGTGCCGGCGTGATCGGCCTGGCGATCGGTTTTGGTGCCCAGTCCCTAGTCGCTGACCTGATCACTGGCCTGTTCATCATCATCGAAGATTCCCTGGCCATCGATGACTACGTCGACGTCGGCGGCCACCTCGGCACGGTCGAGGGCCTGACCATCCGCACCGTGCGCCTGCGCGACATCGACGGCATCGTCCACACCATCCCGTTCAGCGAAATCAAGAGCATCAAGAACTACTCCCGAGAGTTTGGCTATGCGATTTTCCGCGTGGCGATCCCCTACAACATGGAGATCGACGACGCCATCAAGCTGATGCGTGATGTCGGCCAGAAGATGCGTTCCGATCCGCTGCAACGACGCAATATCTGGTCACCCCTGGAGATCCAGGGTGTAGAGAGCTTCGAATCCGGCAGCGCGGTCCTGCGCGCACGCTTCAAGACCGCGCCGATCAAACAATGGGAAGTGTCACGGGCCTTCAACCTGTCGCTCAAGCGCCATCTCGACGCGGCGGGCCTGGACCTGGCGACCCCACGCATGAGCATCCAGGTGGTCACCGCCGCCGGTGGCGCAGAAAAAGAGTAAGGCTGCGTATGCCTGTACACCGGGGTCAGGCCACGTCGACCCCGACATGAATCGCATCATGGCGCCAGAACTCCAGATCGCAATCGATCAGCCGCTCGTGCTGGTCGTAGTTGACCCGGGCAATACGCAACCCGGGGCTGCCCACCGAAACCCGCAAGGCTGCCGCCGCCGCCACCTGTAACGAGGTCGGCACGATCTCGAAGCGCACCCGCCCGTAATGCAGGTCGTAGTGCCGGGCGTAGAGCTCGGTGATCGACTGGTTCAGGTCAAAATCGAGGATTTTCGGAAAGTACTGCGGGTTCAGGTAATGCTCGACATACAACACCAGCCGCTCATCGATGCGCCGCGCCCGGCAGATCTGGATCACGCTGGATAGCGCCGGCAGTTGCAGCCAGGCACAAACCGCCGCCGACGCCGGCTGCAAACGCGCGGAAATCACCTCGGTGGAAGGCACCCGCCCCTGGGCGCTGACCATGGCGTGGAAGTGGCTGCGCTGCATCAGGTTGTAAGCCAGCCGCGGCGGCGAGACAAACCAGCCACGGCGTTCTTCGCGGTAAATCTGCCCCTGGGCCTCCAATTGCAACAACGCCTCACGCACCGTGATACGGGTGGTGCCGAACAACTCACTGAGTTTGCGCTCGGCCGGCAGCTTGCTCCCTGCCGCCAGCAAGCCATGGTCGATCTGTTCCTGCAGGACCTGGCCAATGGCGGTTACCGCCTTTGTTGCATCGATGCGCATCAACGTTACCTATCTGGACTAGACCAGCACTGTTACAGGGCAGCCAGCCTGGCGAACAAGGCCTCTGCAAGTTGCCCAAAGCCTAGGCAATACAGATGACTGACAGATGACAAAGCCGCCGAACGGCTGTTGCAGACACCTGCAATTATTTCGCCAAGGCCTTTCATTTCAGCTGCTTAGCCATGGTCTACGCTTATCTCGCGGCGCCCAGCCTGCGGCCATCAAGCACCTTGCAGGCCTGATGCCGACATCAAAGTGTCATCCAGCACGCCTAAATTGGCTCAGGTATTGCTGACCTAGACCAACCCAACCGCAAACGTCGATAAAAAACGCAGCGTTGAACACGCCCAAAGGAGCTTCGGATGAAACAGCTTTTCCTGGCATCACTGTTAGGCTCGACCATTGCCATGTGCACCGCAGCCATGGCGGCTGATACCGATTTGAAAACCCTGGAAGCCGCTGCGAAAGCGGAAGGGGCGGTCAACAGCGTCGGCATGCCCGATGACTGGGCCAACTGGAAAGGCACCTGGGACGACCTGGCCAAACTCTATGGCCTCAAGCACATCGACACCGATATGAGCTCGGCCCAGGAAATCGCCAAGTTCGCCGCCGAAAAAGACAATGCCAGCGCCGACATCGGCGACGTCGGTGCCGCCTTCGGCCCGATCTCGGTCAAGCAGGGTGTCGTCCAGCCCTACAAGCCAAGCACCTGGGCTCAGGTCCCGGACTGGGCTAAGGACAAGGACGGTAACTGGGCCCTGGCCTATACCGGCACCATTGCCTTCATCATCAACAAGAAGTTGCTGCACGGCTCCGAAGCGCCGAAAAGCTGGGCCGACCTGGAGAAAGGCAAGTACAAGGTCTCCATCGGTGACGTCAGCACCGCCGCGCAAGCCGCCAACGGCGTATTGGCCGCCGCCATCGCCAAGGGCGGCGATGAAAAGAACATCCAGCCGGCGTTGCTGCTGTTCGCCGAAATCGCCAAGCAGGGGCGTCTGTCCCTGGCCAACCCGACCATCGCCACCATGGAAAAGGGTGAAGTCGAAGTCGGCGTGGTCTGGGACTTCAACGGCTTGAGCTATCGCAACAAGATGGTCAACAAGGACGACTACATCGTGCTGATCCCTTCGGACGGATCGGTGATCTCCGGCTACACCACCATCATCAACAAATACGCCAAGCACCCGAACGCCGCCAAACTGGCACGCGAATACATCTTCAGCGACGCCGGCCAGACCAACCTGGCACGGGGCAACGCCCGGCCGATCCGTGCCGAACACCTGACCCTGCCAGCCGAGGTCCAGGCCAACCTGCTGCCGAACGAGCAGTACAAACACGTTACGCCGATCAAGGACGCCGATGCCTGGGAGAAGACCTCCAAAGGCCTGCCGCAGAAGTGGCAGGAAGAAGTGATCATCAATATGCAGTAAGGCGGTATCCCCAGGAACCGGGTTACCGGCTCCTGGCGGCTCAATGCGGTATCTGATCCGGAGTCCTGCAACCCATGAAGCACAATGTCATCCTGGTGGTGCTCGACGGCCTGAATTACCAGGTAGCCCGAGATGCCATGGGCCACCTTCAGGCTTACTGCGGTGCCGGACGCGCAGCGATGTACCAGCTCGAATGCGAACTGCCCGCCCTGTCCCGCCCGCTCTATGAATGCATCCTCAGCGGGGTGCCGCCGATCGACAGCGGCATCGTGCACAACACTGTCTCGCGGCTATCGACCCAACGCAGCATCTTCCATTACGCCCGGGATGCCGGGCTCAGTACCGCCGCGGCGGCCTATCACTGGGTCAGCGAGCTGTATAACCGGACGCCCTTTGTCGCGGCCCGGGATCGGCATACCGACAACCCGGAGCTGCCCATCCAGCAGGGGCACTTCTACTGGAATGATCACTACCCGGACTCGCACCTGTTCGCCGACGCCGAACACCTGCGCTTGCGCCACGCGCCGAACTTCCTGCTGGTGCACCCGATGAACATCGACGATGCCGGGCACAAGCACGGTCTCGACAGCGCGCAGTACCGCAACAGCGCACGCTCGGCCGACATCATCCTGGCCGACTATCTGCAAGGCTGGCTCGACGCCGGTTACCAGGTACTGGTGACCGCCGACCATGGCATGAACAACGACCGCTCGCACAATGGCCTGCTGCCCGAGGAGCGCGAAGTGCCGCTGTTCGTGATCGGTGATGCCTTCAGCTTCAACCCTGACGCCACGCCCGCACAGACCCAATTGTGCGGCACGGTCTGCGAGTTGCTCGGCGTCCCCCACGACAAACCTGCATGCCGGGAGCTGTTGAAGTGAATTCAGTCACCCGTGGTAAATGGCTGGCGATCCTGTGCCTGGTGCCTTTCGCCCTGTTCTTCATCGTATTCCAGATCGCGCCGCTGACCTGGGTCATGATCAACAGCCTGCGATCGGAAGAGTTCGGCTGGGGCCTGGCCAACTTCAGCAAGATCTTCAACTCCAAGTTCTACCTGCAATCAATCCAGTACAGCCTGGAGCTGGCGTTCTGGTCCAGCACCTTCGGCATCGTCATCGCCGTGCTCGGCAGTTACTCGCTGCGGCGCGTGGATTCCAGGCTGCGCAACTTCGTGAATGCCTTCGCCAACATGACCAGCAACTTTTCCGGCGTGCCCCTGGCTTTCGCGTTCATCATCCTGCTGGGCTTCAACGGCACCATCACCCTGATGCTGAAGCAGTCGGGGATCATTCAAGACTTCAACCTGTACTCCAAGACCGGCCTGATCATTCTCTACACTTATTTCCAGATTCCCCTGGGCGTCCTGCTGCTGTACCCGGCGTTCGATGCCCTGCGCGAAGACTGGCGCGAGTCCGCCTCCTTGCTTGGGGCCAATGGCTGGCAGTTCTGGCGCCACATCGGCCTGCCAGTGTTGACCCCGGCCCTGCTCGGCACGTTCGTCATTCTTCTGGCCAATGCCCTGGGCGCCTACGCCACGGTATTTGCCCTGACCACCGGCAACTTCAACGTGCTGCCGATCCGCATCGCGGCGATGGTTTCCGGGGACATTTCCCTGGACCCGAACATGGCCAGCGCTCTGGCCGTGGTGCTGGTGGCGCTGATGACCCTGGTGACCATCGTCCATCAGTTGCTGCTCAAGAGGAGCTACCATGTCTCGCGCTGAAGCCGGCTCCGCCCACCTCTACCACCGGGTAGTGGTCTACCTGCTGTTCGCGATCCTGTTGCTGCCCCTGGCCGGGACCCTGATCTACTCGATTGCCAGCAGCTGGTCGGCGACCATCCTGCCCAGCGGTTTCACCTTCAAGTGGTATGTGCAACTGTGGAGCGACCCACGCTTCCTGAATGCGTTCGGCCAGTCACTGCTGGTCTGCGTCGGAGCCTTGATCCTGTCGGTGGTGCTGATCCTGCCGTTGCTGTTTGTCGTGCATTACCACTTCCCCAAGCTCGACGCGCTGATGAACATCCTGATCCTGCTGCCCTTCGCCGTACCGCCGGTGGTGTCGTCGGTGGGTCTGTTGCAGCTGTACGGCTCAGGCCCCTTCGCCATGGTCGGTACGCCGTGGATCCTAATCGGCTGCTACTTCACCGTGGCCTTGCCGTTCATGTACCGGGCGATCACCAACAACCTGCAGGCGATCAACCTGCGCGACCTGATGGACGCGGCCCAATTGCTGGGCGCCAGTACCTGGCAGGCGGCGTTCCTGGTGGTACTGCCGAACCTGCGCAAAGGCCTGATGGTGGCGCTGCTCTTGTCGTTCTCGTTCCTGTTCGGCGAGTTTGTGTTCGCCAACATCCTGGTCGGTACCCGCTATGAAACCCTGCAGGTCTACCTCAACAACATGCGCAACAGCAGCGGCCACTTCACCAGTGCGCTGGTGATCTCGTATTTCCTCTTTGTCCTGGTCCTGACCTGGGCCGCCAACATCTTGAACAAGGACAAAAGCCAATGAGCTATGTCAGCGTCCAGCATCTGCAAAAAAGCTACGGGCAAAAAGGTGCCGCCGCCACGCCGGTATTCAGTGATATCAATTGCGAAATCGCCAAGGGCGAGTTCGTCACCCTGCTCGGCCCCTCCGGCTGCGGCAAATCCACCCTGCTGCGCTGCATCGCGGGCTTGACCCCGGTTGACGCCGGCAAAATCCTGCTCGAAGGCCAGGACATCGTGCCGTTGAGCCCGCAGAAACGCGGAATCGGCATGGTATTCCAGAGCTACGCCCTGTTCCCCAACATGACCGTGGAGCAGAACGTCGCCTTTGGCCTGCGGATGCAGAAGGTCAACGCCGACGACAGCCACAAGCGCGTGCTCGAAGTCCTGCAATTGGTGGAGCTCAATGAGTTTGCCGGGCGTTACCCGCACCAGTTGTCCGGCGGCCAATGCCAGCGCGTGGCCCTGGCGCGCTCTCTGGTGACCCGCCCGCGCCTGCTGCTGCTCGATGAGCCGCTGTCGGCCCTGGATGCGCGGATCCGCAAGCACCTGCGCGAGCAGATCCGGCAGATCCAGCGCGAGCTGGGTCTGACCACGATTTTCGTGACCCATGACCAGGAAGAAGCCCTGACCATGTCCGACCGTATCTTCCTCATGAACCAGGGGCGAATCGTCCAGAGCGGCGACGCCGAGACCCTCTACACCGCACCGGTAGATGCATTCGCCGCCGGGTTTATCGGCAACTACAACCTGCTGGACGCCGAGAGCGCGAGCCGCTTGCTGCAACGGACGATCAGCGGGCGCATCGCGATTCGCCCGGAAGCCATCGAACTCAGCCGCAGCGGCGAGCCTGACGCCCTGGTGCGCAGCCACAGCCTGCTGGGCAATGTGATTCGCTACCGCGTTGAAGCCCGGGGCGTGGAATTGGTGGTCGATGTGCTCAACCGTTCGGCCGCCGACCTGCATGCCGATGGCCAGCGCTTGGCACTTTCCATCGATCCTTCGGCCCTGTGTGAGGTAGCCTGATGCCTTTGACACAAACGCTTCTGAAGAGAGACCTGCACTGATGGCCCTGGCAATTTTTGATCTGGACGAAACCCTGATTCACGGCGACTGCGCCACCCTCTGGAGCGAGCAGATGGGGCGCCTGAGCTGGGTCGACAGCGAGTCGTTCATGCGCCGCAACCATGAGCTGATGGACGCCTACAGCCACGGCAAGCTGGCGATGGAAGAGTTCATGAGTTTCAGCCTGGAACCCATGGCCGGGCGCACGCCGGAGGAAGTCGCTCACCTGGTGGGGCCCTGGGTCGAAGACGTGATCGAACCGATCATCTACAGCGACGCCTGCAAGGCCATCGCGGCCCATCGCCAGGCCGGCGACCGGATCCTGGTGATCTCAGCCTCGGGCACGCACCTGGTCAAGCCGATTGCCGAACGCCTGGGCATCGACGAAGTGCTGGGGATCGAGCTGGAAGTCACTCACGGGGTCTACAGCGGCAACACGGTTGGCACCCTGACCTACCGCGAGGGCAAGATCACCCGGTTGCTGCAATGGCTGGATGAAGAAGAGGAAAACCTTGAGGGTGCGAGCTTCTATTCCGACTCGCGCAACGATTTGCCGTTGCTGCTCAAGGTCGACCACCCCCACGCGGTCAACCCCGACCCGGTGCTGCGCGAACATGCGGAAAAGGCTGGGTGGCCGATTCATCACTGGAAATAACCCCACGTCTCTGCACCCGATTGGGCCTGCGGCTACACCTCCTGTAGCCGCTGCCGAAGGCTGCGCTGGCGCTCGACAACGCCGCATTTCACCGGGTGTCCCGCCGCCGGACATGACCAGTACAGCCACACGGCAGCGGCTACGGGTGATGGTCAAACCAACGCGGGGTCGATCACCAGCACCAGTTTGCCCGAGACCTGATTGGTCGCCAGTTCGGCAAATGCCACCTCGGCATCCTTGATCGGGTAGGCCCTGGCCAGTTGCGGGCTCAGACGCCCCTCGGCGAACAGCGGCCAGACATGCTGGCTGAGGTCGCTGAACAGGTCCGCCTTGAATTGCTCATCGCGGCTGCGCAAGGTCGAACCAAGCAACTGCACGCGCTTGGCCAACACCTGAGCCAGGTCCAGTTTCGCCTCGCGCCCACCCATCAAGCCAATCAGTGCCCAACGCCCATCACGGGCCAGCAGCTTGAGGTTGAGCGGCGCGTAGTTGGCGCCGACCGGGTCGAGAATCACATCGAACGGTGCAAAATCATTCAGGCCCTCAAGGCCATCGGTACGCACCACGCCCCCCTGCGCGCCCAGTGACTCACAATACGCCAGGCGCTCGGCCGACCCGACGCTGACCCAGCAGGGGTTACCAAAGGCCTTGCACAGCTGGATCGCCGCCGAACCGACGCCACTGGCACCGGCGTGTAGCAAAACTTTTTCCCCAGGCTTGAGCGCCGCCAGCTGGAACAGATTCAACCACGCTGTGCTGTACACCTCAGGCAAGGCCGCCGCCTCGGCCAGGGACAAGCCTTCCGGTACTGGCAACACGTGGCGGGCATCGACCACCACTTCCTCGGCCATGCCGCCGCCAGCCAACAGCGCACACACCCGATCGCCGATCTGCCAGGACGAACCCGGCCCCACTTCGCTGATCACCCCGGAACACTCCAGCCCAAGCACCTGGCTCGCACCAGGCGGCGGCGGATAGAGTCCGGCCTTCTGCAGCAAATCGGCTCGATTCAGGCCCGCAGCGGCCACCCGGATGCGAACTTGACCTACATCACACGCAGGGCTCGGCTCTTCAACCCACTCCACTTGACCTTCAACGCCTTGCAATGCTTTCACAGTGCCTCCATAGTGAGTCCGGACTGAGCCCGATGCTGTAGCGCCGGGCTTTTTGCATTATGCGACCGGCCCTTATGGAACCGGCGACTTCAAAGACGGCCTAATATGCGTTATCAATTGCCCCCGCGTCGAATCAGCATGAAGCATTTGTTCCCCAGCACCGCCCTCGCTCTTTTCATTGGTATTGGCCTGTTGCCGATGTCGGCCAATACGTTCGCAGCCAATAGCTGGGACAAACTTCAGCCTGATCGCGAAGAGGTGATTGCCAGCCTTAGCGTCGTCGAGCTGCTCAAGCGCCACCATTACAGCAAACCTCCGCTGGATGATGCGCGCTCGGTGATTATCTACGACAGCTATATAAAGCTGTTGGACCCTTCGCGCAGCTACTTCCTGGCCAGCGATATCGCCGAATTCGACAAGTGGAAAACCCAGTTCGACGATTTCCTGAAAAGCGGCGACCTCAACGCCGGGTTCACCATCTACAAGCGTTATCTGGACCGGGTCAAAACCCGTCTCGACTTCGCCTTGGCAGAGTTGGACAAGGGTGTCGACAAATTCGATTTCACCACCAAGGAAACCTTGCTGATCGATCGCAAGGACGCCCCCTGGCTCAAGACCACCGCAGAACTCAACGACCTGTGGCGCAAACGCGTCAAGGATGAAGTCCTGCGCCTGAAGATCGCGGGCAAAGAGCCCAAGGCCATCCAGGAACTGCTGACCAAGCGCTACAAGAACCAGTTGGCGCGCTTGGACCAGACCCGTGCCGAAGACATTTTCCAGGCCTACATCAACACCTTCGCCATGTCCTACGACCCGCATACCAACTATCTGTCTCCAGATAACGCGGAAAACTTCGACATCAACATGAGCCTGTCGCTGGAAGGCATCGGCGCCGTATTGCAGAGCGATAACGACCAGGTCAAGGTCGTACGCCTGGTGCCGGCTGGCCCGGCAGACAAGACCAAACAAGTGGCACCGGCAGACAAGATCATCGGCGTCGCCCAGGGCGACAAGGAAATGGTCGATGTGGTCGGCTGGCGCCTGGACGAAGTGGTCAAGCTGATCCGTGGCCCGAAAGGCACCCTGGTGCGCCTGGAAGTGATCCCGGCCAGCAATGCGCCAAACGACCAGACCAGCAAGATCGTGCCGATCACCCGCGAAGCGGTGAAGCTCGAAGACCAGGCGGTGAAGAAGTCGGTCCTCAACCTGAAACAGGATGGCAAGGACTACAAGCTCGGGGTGATCGAGATCCCGGCCTTCTACCTGGACTTCAAAGCCTTCCGCGCCGGCGATCCGGACTACAAGAGCACCACTCGCGATGTGAAGAAACTGCTGACCGAGTTGCAGAAGGAAAAAGTCGACGGTGTGGTCATCGACCTGCGTAACAACGGTGGCGGTTCGCTGCAGGAAGCCACTGAACTGACCAGCCTGTTTATCGACAAAGGCCCGACCGTACTCGTGCGCAACGCTGACGGTCGCGTGGATGTGCTGGAAGACGAGAACCCGGGTGCCTTCTACAAAGGCCCGATGGCGCTGCTGGTCAACCGCCTCTCGGCGTCGGCCTCGGAAATTTTCGCCGGTGCGATGCAGGACTACCACCGCGCATTGATCATCGGCGGCCAAACCTTCGGCAAAGGCACGGTGCAAACTATCCAGCCGCTCAATCATGGTGAGCTGAAGCTGACCCTGGCCAAGTTCTACCGGGTTTCCGGGCAGAGCACCCAGCACCAGGGCGTACTGCCGGACCTCAACTTCCCGTCGATCATCGACACCAAAGAAATCGGCGAGAGCGCCCTGCCCGAAGCCATGCCGTGGGACACCATTCGTCCTTCGATCAAGCCCGCGCTGGACCCGTTCAAACCGTACCTGGCACAGCTCAAGTCGGAACATGAAGCTCGTTCGGCAAAAGACGCGGAATTCGTCTTTATCCGCGACAAACTGGCCCTGGCGCAAAAGCTGATGGCCGAAAAGACCGTCAGCCTCAACGAAGTCGAACGCCGCGCGCAACATACCGACATCGAAGCCAAGCAACTGGCCCTGGAAAATGCCCGCCGCAAGGCCAAGGGCGAGGATCCGTTGAAAGAGCTGAAGAAAGAGGACGAAGATGCAGTGGCCGCCGCCGAACCGGACAAGACCAAACCGGAAGACGACGCCTACCTCAGCGAAACTGGGCGCATCCTGCTCGATTACCTGAAGCTCAACACCTCGGTCGCCAAGCACTGACAATGATGGCGATTTAATGCTGACGCTCCTCGGAGCGTCATCAAACAGTCATCATTCTGTCGTGAAATAAAGGACCGGGCGCTGCTCTTGAATCAAGGGCTCGCCCGGTCCTTTTTTTATCGACAGAGATCGCCATGACCACCACCGAACAGCTGAGTGCATTGAGTTCAATCCTGGCTCAAAGCGGTTTACACAGCCTGTTCCAGCCCATCATCAGCCTCTCCGAACGTCGAATCCTGGGCTATGAAGCCCTCAGTCGCGGCCCCTCCAACAGCCCGCTGCATTCGCCAGTGGCACTGTTCGCCGTCGCCCGTCAGGCCGGACGCCTCAGCGAACTGGAAATAGCCTGCCGTCACAGCGCCTGCAAGCGTTTCAGCGAGCAGCAACTGCCCGGCAAACTGTTCCTCAACGTCTCCCCTGAATCCCTGCTTGAAGCCGCCCACCAGCCTGGACGCACCCTGCAACTGCTGGAAGACTTCGGCATCCCGCCAAGCCAGGTGGTCATCGAACTGACCGAGCAGACGCCCATCGATGATTTCGGCCTGCTGCAAAACGCTCTGCACCATTACCGCGACATGGGTTTTTCGATTGCCCTGGACGATTTGGGTGCCGGTTACTCGAGCCTGCGGTTGTGGTCGGAACTGCGTCCGGACTACGTGAAGATTGATCGCCACTTTATCGACGGTATTCATCAGGACGCATTGAAGCGCGAATTCGTCGGCTCGATTCTGCAAATCGCCAGGGCCTCCCGGGCCCAGGTTATTGCCGAAGGCATCGAACTGGTGGAAGAACTGGCGGTGCTGACCGAGATGGGGGTCGATCTGATCCAGGGCTATCTGCTGTGCCGTCCCCAAGAGCAGCCACCCCAGGACGCCCGCGCCATGCTGCCCAAGCATGAGGGCAGCACGGTGGCCTTGAGCGATGAAAGCCCCGACCTCAGCGCCCTGCTTAACGAGCAGCCGGCGGTGGCGCGCAATACACCGACCGCCACTGTACTCGAAGCCTTCCGCTCGCAGGCCAACCTGAACTCTCTGGCGGTGCTGGATGATCGCGGCCAGCCCTGTGGCATCGTGCACCGTCATTCGCTGTCCGATGCCCTGCTCAAGCCCTTCGCCACCGACCTGTTCGCGCGCAAACCCATCAGCCGGCTGATGAACGATGACTTTCTGGCAGTTGAGCTCAGCCAGTCACTGCAGCAGGTCAGCCGACTGATCACCAGCCGCGCCCGACAGCGCATCGAAGAGGACTTCATCATCACCCTCAACGGTGGCTACCTGGGCCTGGGGCGAGTAATCGATGTCCTGAAACTGATTACCGAACTGAAAATCCAGCAGGCACGTTACGCCAACCCCCTGACCCTGCTACCGGGTAACGTGCCGATTCAGCAATGCCTGACGCGATTGCTGCAACAAGGGCGGGAGTCGGTGATCTGTTATGTGGATATCGACAGCTTCAAACCCTTCAACGATATCTACGGTTACGGCCGCGGCGATGAAGTGCTGCTATGCCTGGCGCAATGCCTGAATGATCGTGTGGACCCCAGTCGCGACTTTGTCGGGCATATCGGCGGCGATGATTTTTTGCTGGTGCTGGGCCCCGAGGATTGGCGCAAACGCTTGAGCCAACTCCTGGATGATTTCCACAGCCAGTGCCGACGCTTCTACCGCGCCGAACACCTGGAAGCCGGGTGCTTTACCGCGCCCAACCGCCAGGGTGTGCGCCAGGAGTTCGCCCTGCTGTCATTGTCGATCGGCGTGGTGCATCTGCATCCCGAAGCCTGTGAACAACTCGACTCCAGCCAACTGGCCGAGCTCGCCTCCCAGGCCAAGCACCACGCCAAGAATGTACTGGGTTACAGCATCCACGTGATCGACAGCCTGGACCTGGCGGCCACACTCAGCGCTGATGACTTGCAGGTTCAGGCTGATTCAGCTGCGCAAGCTTGAGCTCGGCCAACGGGTGCCCGGCCTTGGCCGCCATGCTCCACCAGCGCGCGGCTTCGGCCTGGTCTGGTGCCTTGCTGGCCGTACCGGCGAGGCTGATCACCCCGACCTGATAGGCGGCCTTGCCGTCTCCGGCCAACGCCGCCAGGCGCAACAGGCGCACACCTTCCTCGCGAGCACCGAGGCCCTGGCCGCGGAAGGTCAGGATATGCCCGTAAAAGCTTTGGGCACCGACATCGCCAAGGTTGGCCATGCGCGCGAATTGCCCTTCCAGCCACTGCCAACTGCGCGGTTGCCGCACCAGCCATGACCAATGAAACAACCGGCGTGCCAGCCAGTAGCCGAAACGCGCCTTGAGTCGCCAGAACATTTCAGGCCTCCGCTGATTCGGGGTACTCGTACTCGAATACCCGCACCACTTCCGAAGCATGCCAAGAGGCCGCCGCCACACCATCGGAGGGCCCGGAAAAACGCCCGAGACGCTCGACACATTCAAAAAAGCCGGTGCGTGGCAGGCGACTGGCGCCCTGGCTGATGACCAGCGAACTGCGCAGCGGTTGCTCCGCGCGCGCATCCAGGGCCGCCAGGTGCTCGAGCGCTGCGGTCAGGGTCTGCATGGCGGGGCTGGGTAATTGCAGGCGCTCGAGGAGCGCACGGTAGGTAAGAAGATGACGCTGTCGACGGGCCTGATCCAGTTCACCCAACAGCCCATCCCAATGCTGACGACTGATCCTTACACTCACGGCTGCTCCCTCCACCCCGGCACCGTCAGTTCCCAGGCCAGACTGCGGCGAATCGCAGCGTCGGGTAGACGCTCGCCGCTTTCAATCAGGGCCAGGTAAGACGGGCTGATGCCTACTTTTCGGGCCAATGCCTCAATGGCAATGCCCTTCCCTTCGCGCAAACTGCGTAGTTGATCCAGGCCAGGAAGAACCTGGCCTGGTGCGGCCGCGTGGCTGACGGAGTCCGGGCGCGGTGATGGCTCGGTGATACCTGCTGCTGCCAATAACGCCTGATACTGAGCCCATGGCACAACCGCATATTCGGGCTCGCCATCGCGTGCAATTATCTGAATATCCATTACTACCCCGTAGGACAACGACACTTAGCGAGTCGGACTTTTCCCTTGAAGTGTAATCCTAACAGTCGCCAAGGTCGCGGGGAGCATCATTGTATGGATCCGTTGCGCGGGATTCAGTCTTTCTTCGGAGCCTCGAGCTGCAATTGCTCCGGGGTATCGGGTAACCATTCAACCACGGCGAGCTTCTCCGGCAACTGGCGATTACGCCAGGCACGGAATGCACTGAGTTCGTCGTCCAGGGTTTTCATGATCCAGGCCAGCACGGCGATGTCGTCGATCATGCCGAAAACCGGAATGAAGTCGGGAATCGCATCCAGCGGACTGAGGAAATACATCAGGCCGGCCACAATCGAGATCATCGACTTGGGGCTGATCGCCCGATACTCGCCACGCCAGTAGGCCAGACACAGGGCCTGGAGCAGCCGCAGGTCATCCTTGAGCTTGCCGAGCCGGTTGCCCTGGCTTGCGCCCTTGCTCGCCACGGCGAACAACAGGGTGGGCAAGCGACCACGGCTGAGCAACCTGCCGGCGAGGGGCAGGAAGCGGGAAAAATTCCAGGGTGCCTTCATCTTCACTCCCACTGAAATGTTATCCACACAAATTGTGGATAACCTTGTGAACAGAGCTATTTTTCGCGGCTGAGAGCCCCGTTTCATAAGGGCTGAGCTCAGATCGGGCGTTTTTTACTCACATAAAAAAACCCATTATTTCATTGACTTGGCAGTCCTGTGCGGCTAGCCACTGCGTATCTCTTGATCTGACTGCGCCTTGCGCGGTCCGTTCGCATTTTTTACCAGCGTCAAGCGCCAGATGCGACAACGCCCCGTCAAGCGGGGCGTTGTTTCAAACACAGACGCGTATTACTTGGCGGCGTCTTGCTTGGCTGGATCTTTGATACCCAGCAGTTCCAGCTCGAACACCAGCACCGAATTGGCTGGAATCGCCGGGCTCGGGCTTTGTGCGCCGTAAGCCAGGTCGCTAGGGATGTACAGTTTGTACTTCTCGCCAACGTGCATCAGTTGCAGGCCTTCGACCCAACCCGGGATCACGCCGCTGACCGGCAGATCGATCGGGCTGCCACGCTCGACGGAGCTGTCGAACACGGTGCCGTTGGTCAGGGTGCCGGTGTAGTGAACAGTCACTACATCAGTCGGCTTGGGCTGAGCGCCGTCGGCTTTCTTCAGCACTTCATACTGCAGACCGGAAGCAGTGGTGGTTACACCGGCCTTCTTGCCGTTCTCTTCGAGGAATTTCTTGCCGGCTGCAGCCGACTCTTCGCTGACCTTGGCCATACGCTCTTCTGCACGTTTTTGCAGGGCTGCGAAGGCTTCGACCAACTCGTCATCTTTCAGCTTCTGTTCTTTCTTGCCGACGGCATCTTCGATGCCCTGGGCTACCGCTTTGGAATCCAGATCATCCATGCCTTCCTGGGCAAGACTTTTGCCCATGTTCAGGCCAATGCCGTAGGAAGCTTTTTGCGCCGGGGTTTTCAGCTCTACGCTGGTCTGCGAGTCACAACCCGCAAGTACCAGGCTAACCAGGGCCACCGCCGCCGCCAACCGATGCTGTTTCATGCTATTTCCTTGTTCATGCGCCAAAAGGGCAATCAAATAAAGCCGCGAGCTTATCAGGCGCCCACAACCAATGGCTACCGGCATGAGAGCAACAAACCGAGGATTAGTTCACGTCTGAAAGGGCATTTAATCAGCCAGTAATGGCAAACCTGGCACCTGCCGCCAAAACCCGCCGGAAGCCCTATTAAGCGATAATGGCAACTTGCCCGGTCTGACGGCCTGAGGCATAAGAAAACAAAATTCGACAAGGATGTTTAACTTGCGCCTTTTCTACCGTGTATTGACCCTGATCGCACTGCTGCTCGGAATTATCCTAGCCGTCGTCCTGTACTACATCGCCAACCCCAGATTGCCGGCCTATCAGCCGCCACAACAGGTGCACTACCTGGAGCAGTGGAGCGCTGCCGACCGCCAGACCTACTACTTCACCCCCCAGGGCACCCAGGTCAAGGGCCTGCGTTATGAATGGTTCGGCGCCCTGGAGTTGCCGTTTTCCGAGCAGCGCTTCGCAGCGCCCGAGTACCTGGCGCGTTTCGGCTTCCTGGTGGACCCGGCGCAGAAAGCCACGCCGAACAACCCAGGCAATCTGCCGGTGGGCTTTGCCCGACACCAGAACCCCGGCAGCCCGGCGCAGTACCTGGACATCACCTGCGCCGCCTGCCACACCGGCGAGCTGCGCTTCAATAACCAGGCGCTGCGCATCGACGGCGGCTCGGCCCAGCATGTACTGCCCTCCAGCGTGCCGACCCTGCGGGGCGGCAGTTTTGGCCAGGCGCTGGTGGCCAGCCTGGCGGCCACCTATTACAACCCGTGGAAGTTCGAGCGCTTCGCGCGCAACGTACTAGGCGATGATTACGAGGCCCAGCACCAACAGCTGCGCAAGGACTTCAAGTTATCGCTGAACAATTTCCTGCGCGTGGCCTGGAACGATACCCACCGGGGCCTCTATCCGACCGAGGAAGGCCCGGGTCGCACCGATGCCTTCGGCCGTATCGCCAATGCCAGCTTTGGCGATGCGATCAGCCCCGATAACTACCGCGTAGCCAATGCCCCGGTGGATTACCGGCAACTGTGGGACATCTGGACCTTCGACTGGGTGCAGTGGAACGGCTCCGCCCAGCAGCCCATGGCCCGAAATATAGGCGAAGCCCTGGGGGTCGGCGCCACCCTGAATTTCTTCGACGCCAACGGCCAGCCGCTGCAAAACGAAGCGCGCTACCCCTCAAGCGTACGGGTGCGCGACCTGAACCTGATCGAAGAAACCCTGCAACGCCTCAAGCCGCCAGCGTGGCCGCAGGAGCTGTTCGGCGCCATCGACCTGCCGCTGGCGGCCAAGGGGCGCGCGCTGTTTGCCGAAAACTGCGCCGGCTGCCACGTGCCCCCCGTGACCCAGGTCAACGGCCGCCCAGTGCAACAATTGAAGATGCTGCCAGTCGCGGTGATTGGCACAGACCCCAACAGCGCCAACAACATCGCCGACCAGCGCTACGACCTCAGTGCCCTGAAGTGGGATGCCGCGCAACTGGCAGCCTCCAATGTGCAACTGCACCCGACGCCCACCGAGCCGCTGGACATGAGCCAGCTCTCGGTGGCCAAGGGCCTGGCCTACGTTACCGCCTTTGTCGAGGAGCGCGCCTACCGCGAGGCCAAGATCACCCCCGACGAGCGCCCCCAGCTCGACGGCTTTGGCCTGCCGATCGGCGTACGCGAACTGCGTGCCTACAAGGCCCGGCCGCTGGCGGGGGTGTGGGCAACGCCGCCGTTCCTGCATAACGGTTCGGTGCCGAGCATCTATCAGTTGCTGTCGCCTCAGGATGAGCGCGCCACCACCTTCTATAGAGGCACCTTCGAATACGACCCGCGCCACCTGGGCTATCGCACCGAGGCTTTCGCCAATGGCTTTGTGTTCGACACCAAAATCAGCGGCAACCACAACAGCGGCCACGAGTTTCGCGCGGGCGCACGGGGCAACGGGGTGATCGGTCGCCTGCTGCAACCCGAGGAACGTTGGGCCCTGCTCGAATACCTGAAGGCCCTGGGCGGGCCGCTGGAGCCACAACTGCCATGATGATCGACTTCGTTAAAAGGATTTCTGCATGCTGATTACCCTCTGGCTTCGCGTCGGTGCCCTGCTGGGCAAGACCCTGCTCGGGTTACTCGGTCTGGGACTGCTCGGCTGGGCCCTGTCCAGCGCCTGGTTCGCCTGGCACCACAGCGGCGCGGTCTCGGCCCAGGAGCAGATTGCGCCGAGCGAGGCGGCCATGACTCAGGGCATCATCCAGACCGCCGTGCGCATCGTCGACCAGCACCGCGAAGGCACTCGCTACCTGCGCGATGCCCACGCCAAGGCTCACGGCTGCGTCAAGGCCGAGGTCCAGGTGCTGGAGCAACTGGCCCCCGAGTTGCGCCAAGGGGTCTTCGCAGAACCGGGCAAGACCTGGCAAGCGAGCATCCGCCTGTCCAACGGCAATGCCTACCCGCAGTTCGACAGCATCCGTGATGCCCGGGGCATGGCGATCAAGCTGCTGGACGTGACGGGTCCGCAATTGCTCAAGGATCAACCGCTGCGCACCGAGCAGGATTTTGTGATGTTCAACCATCCCAACTTCTTCGTCAGCGATGTGGCGGAGTACGCGCAGAACGTCGCGGCCCAGGCGGACGGCAAGAAGGTCCTGGCGTTCTTCCCCAACTGGGATCCGCGCAGCTGGCAGGTGCGTCATCTGTTTATCGCCCTGGCCACCCTGTCACCGGCCCCCGCCAGCCCGACCCAGACCACCTATTTCTCGGTATCGCCCTACAAGTTCGGCGGCGCCAACGCCAAATTCCGGGTCGCGCCGGATCCGGCGAGTTGCCCGAGCTACGAGCTGCCGGCGCAGAATCAGGACCTGCCCAACTTCCTGCGCAGCGCCCTGACCCAGCAACTGTCCACCGACCGGGTGGCAGCCTGCTTTGTGCTGCAGATCCAGCGCCAGGACCCGAGCAAGTACATGCCGCTGGAAGACACCAGCGTCGAGTGGCGCGAAAGCGATGCCCCGTTCGAGACTGTGGCCCGGGTCCGGATTGCGGCCCAGGATTTCGATACCCCGGCGCAGAACCTGGCCTGCGACAACCAGTCCTTCAACCCCTGGTTCGGCCTGGAAGAGCATCGCCCGATTGGCGGCATCAACCGCCTGCGCAAAGCGGTGTATGAGGCCGTCAGCGACTATCGCCACAGCCGCAACGCCGAGCAGTGACCCGTGCCACGCCACCCTCAGGGCTTACCCAGGACCTTACTGAAGGTCTGTTCTGGGGGGTGTAGCCAGCGCGCCTGAACCAGCAGCGGGATGACGGCGGCATCTGCTTCAACCCGCCCGTCCACCCGCACGTGCTGGCGTTGCAGGTCGGCCTCGACCTTAAAGCCGTGTTCGCCAGGCAACTGCAAGTCTGCCAACAGCTGCAGCCCATCCCGGCATTGCAGCTCGATCCGGGTGCTGCCCAGGTTGATCTGCCACGGGCTCAGCAGCGCGAGATCCTTGCCCACTAATTCACCTTCAGCGCTGCGACAGCGACGCCCAGCCCCATTGACCTGGAGTCGCCCCTGCCAGCGCCCGTCCAGCACCCAGGCTGTCGCTGGCAGCGCGCTGACCGCGCGCGGTGCCAATTGCGCCTGCCAGTTCCAGGGCCACCCGCGGATCGAGCCCTCCCAGAGCCGTTGTTGAAACCCCAGGTTCAACTGCACCTCCCCCGCCCAGGGCCGAACCTCCCACTCCAGCGGTCCCAGGCTTGCGAGCCGGGTCGCACGGCCATGCCACACGCTGCCCGAAACTCCGCTGGGCTGCCACTCAGCGGGCCAAGGCACATGGCGGGCGACGAAGGCGGCCGGCAGATCCAGCAACAGGGTCAAAGCAAACACCAAAGCGCCCCAGGCGATGCTGCGGCTCATGGCCGCTCAACTCCGGCGGACAGCTCCAGGCTGAAGGCGTAGCCTTGCCCGCCACGCGTCAGGCTCCACTGCATCGGCCGCCCACCCTGTTCCTGCACGGTGCGCAACAATTGCTGCAAGGCTTGGGGGCCAGGCAGTTCGCCCTGCAACTGCCAGCGTTCGCCCTGACGTTCGACACGGGTCAGGACCCACTGCCGCGAGGCAGCCAGGGCCTGCCAGTGCTCGTTGGAAAACGCCGCGGGCGGCGCCAGGGTACGGGCTTGCTGGGCCAAGGCCTGCCACTGCTGCGCCGCTTGCCAGGCGGCCAGCAGTGGCCGGGCCAGCAGCACCAGGAGCAACAACAGCACCAGTGCCCAGCCAGCCAGCACGCCATAACGCCGGGCCGGAGTCAGTTGCTTGAAGCCGTCCAGATACGCAAGCAGGCGCGCGCTCATGGCTGTTCCCCCAGGTCAAAACTCAACTGCAGGTCGGCGCCTGGGCCCTGGGGCTCGGCACGCCATTGGGCACCGGCGGCCTGGGCCATCGCCTGCCACGCCGCTGGCTCGGGCCGCAGCCCACTGCCACTGAGGCCCACGCGCCAGAGACGGCCGTCAAAATGATTGCTCGATACCGACCAACCCGGTTGTTGTTGCAGCCAGGCCGACAACGCCTGTTCCAGGGTGACGATCTGCTGCTGACGCACCCGCCAGTCGGTGTCCTGGTTCTGCAAACGAGTGAGCACGGCCCGCGCCTGGAGCGGGCTGCTGGACGGTCCGGCCACGGCCTTGACCTGAGCCTTCCAGCCAGCGAGCTGCTGCCAGGTCTGCAGCAGATAGACCGTGCCCCAGCAGGCCGCCAGCAACGCGCACCCCAGCAGCAGGCGACGCTGCAAAGCGCTCAGCCGCAGCAACCGAGGCCCTGGGGTTCGCGGCGGACGCACGCCCTCCAGCACCCCGGGCACCTGCTCCAGTGCCGCCAGCCGCGAGGGCCAGGGGCCTGCAATCGGTTCCATGGGCAGCTCGCGCCAGGCCGGCGGCAAGGTCGCGCCCAGCACCTGGGGCCACACCAGCCACTGCCCGGGGTGGCCCTTGGCGCCACGCTTGAGGCACAGCACCTGCTCCCGATGCCAACACACCCCATGCCCCGGTTCGGGCTGCGGCAACAATTGCAGCTCGGCCCAGCCCTGGGCGATCTGCACCCCCAGCTCCGCACATTCGGCCAGCCACTGCTGCACCTGCTGGCGCTGCATCACCAGCAGTTCAAGGTGCCCGGACTCGCGGGACAGGCAACTGACCAGCAACTGCTCGGCAGGCTGTTGCCCATAGTCCTCGAACAGCTGCGGCCACTCGTGGCGCTTGAGCCCGGGAGGCGCTGGCAGGCAGAAATGGCTGCAAGCGAGCGCCGGAATGATCAAGGCCCCGGGCAGTTCCAAAAAAGCGGCCGGCGGCGGCCAGTCACCGCAGGATCGAGGCTGCTGCGCGGCGTAATGCAGCCATTGCCAGCCTGAGTCGGCACTGGCCGGCGGGCGCACCAGCAGCCACTGTCGCGGCTTGCTCCGCAGACGCTCAAACATGCTCCGGCTCATGGCTGGGTGTCGGGCAAGGCGAAGGTACAGACATAAGGGGCTCCAAGGTGCTCGAACTCGATCCGCACGCCACGATTGGGCTGGGCGGCAACAGTGGAAGGAAAGGCCAGCCAGCGCGTGCCCTGATAGAAACTGAAAGTGGCCCGGTCGATGTTTTCCAGCGACTCACGCAGCTCCCAGCGCGGTATGCCAGCCGCATAAAGGTCGGCCGAGGTCATAAGGTTCAGGCGCCGTTGCCGGGGGTCGAACACCAGGCGCTGGCGCTGCACCCGCGACGTGGCTTCAACCGTTGGCCAGGCGCCCAGGGCCACCCATTGCAAGTGACCGAGCCCGGGCTGCCAATCCAGCCAGGCCAGCCCCAAGGGCAGGCGCTGCTCATACAATTGGCGCAGCACCAGGGCATCGAAACGCCGCTCCAGGGCCAGGCAGAACTCCAGCACCCGCGGCTCGCTGCCGGGCTCTTCGAGGCGCTCGCGCACCTTGATCCAGCCATTGACCAAGGCCGCTAGCAACACCCCGAGCACCGCCGTCAACGCCATCGCCACCAGCAACTCGATCAGGGTCAAGCCGCGCTGCGCCACCCTCATGGCCGCACCAGAAACAAACTGAACCTGCCCAGGGGCTGGCGCTGCTCGGGGTCGGCGAACAGCGTCAGCTCCCCGCGCCGCAGGCGGTTGACCCCAGTGTTACCCAGCGCCAATTGCCAATGACAGGTGGTATGACCCTGGCGCAGTTCGCCGCCGACTGTGTTGACCTGCGGCCAGTACCGTTCCACACCAAAACGCGCCTCCAGCTCCCGCGCACACAAACTGCCGACCCGGTGTTGCGCCACCGCCTGATGGGTGGCGATGCGCTGGCGCAACAGCTGGCTGACCATCACGGCCATCAGCGCGGCGATCCCCAGGGCGACCGTGACTTCGAGCAAGGTAAAACCTCGTTGGCGCTTCATGGCTGGGTCGCAATCTCCAGGCGGTTGTCGGCGCGCCAGTGCCAGCGCTGGCTGCCCTCGGGCCAGCGCCAGGTCAGGGCCACGGGGCCGGCCAACCCGGAGGGGGTAAAAATCACCCGGGGCTCGGCGCTTCGTGGCCAGTCGGGCTGCAATTGGGCCGGCCAGGGCACGGACCGTGCGCCCTCGACGCGCCAGACTCCCCGCCCCTGCTCCACCTGCCAGTGCACAAACTCCGGCTGCTGGCCGTTCCAGCGCAAGCCCAGCAGTTGCCCGCCATGCCGGGCCTGGGCCGCGTGGGTCCGGGCGTCGTTGGCCAACTGTGCCAGGGCCTGGCGCATCGGGGCCTGGCCGGCATCCAGCGAGGCCACGCCGAGGGCGCTGAACAACCCGACGATCAACAACACCACCAGCATTTCCAGGAGCGTGAAACCGTCGCAGCGCGGCATGCCTAGAGGTCCCAGCTGCCGATGTCGGCGTCGGTGCCTTCGCCGCCTTCCTGGCCATCGGCGCCCAGGGAGAAAACATCCACCCGACCATGCTGGCCCGGCGTGCGGTAGCGGTAGGCGTTGCCCCACGGGTCCTGGGGCAGGCGTCGAATGTAGCCGTCGGCGCGCCAGCTGCGGGGCAGCGGCTCCTGGCTCGGCTTACTGGTCAGGGCCAGCAGCCCCTGCTCGGAGCTGGGGAAGCGCAGGTTGTCCAGGCGGTACATGTCCAGGGCCTGCTCGAGAGTCGCCAGGTCCGCCAGGACTTTCTGGCGCATGGCTTTGTCCTGGCTGCCCAGGACGCTGGGGGCGACCACGGCGATCAGCAGGCCGATGATAAAAATCACCACCATGATTTCCATCAGGGTGAAACCGCGCTCGCGGCGTTTGAACACACGATTGCCAGGCATGGCATGCATCTCCTTTTTTAGAAAGTAAGGCCTTGGTTGAGCTGCATGATCGGCAGCAGCACCGCCAGCACGATGAACAGCACCACCGCCCCCATCAGCAGAATCATCAGCGGTTCGAACAGCGCCAGCAGCAGATCGACCTGCCGCGCAAAACCGCGTTCCTGGTTGTCGGCGACCCGCTCAAGCATGTCGGGCAAGGTGCCGCTGGCCTCGCCACTGGCCACCATATTCAGCAGCATCGGCGGGAAATGCCCGCTGGCGCTCAGCGCCCGATACAGGGTCACGCCGCCTTCGACCTGCTCGCGCACTGCTTCAAGGGCCTGGTGAATCTGCCGGTTACCGACGGTGGCGGTCGCCACTTCCAGGGATTCGAGCAACGGCACGCCGCTGCCCAGCAAAATCGCCAGGCTGCGCGAGACTCGGGCGCTTTCCAGCACCGACAACAGCGTCCCGACCCGTGGCAGGCGCAACGCCAGACGGTCGCGCCGCAAGCGCCACTGTGCCTGGCGCAGCAACAAACGGGCGCCCAGCCCCAGCATCAGGGCCAGGGCCAATAACCAGGGGCCGAGCAGCACCAGGCCTTCGCTGGCGCCGATCAGCACCCGGGTGATCAGGGGCAGGCTCTGCCCGGTATGGCTGAACTGCTCGGTGAGCTTGGGCACCACAAAGGTCATAAGGCCGATCACCACCGCCAGCGACACCAGGATCAGGACCGCCGGGTAAACCAGAGCGGTGCGGGCCTTGTGCCGCTGCTTCTGCACCTGCTCCAGGTGCTCGGCCAGCCGCTCCAGCACCGGGGCCAATTTGCCGGAACGCTCCCCGGCCTCGACCAACGCGCAATACAGGGTGTTGAACTGCCCACCCTGGCGCCGCAGGCTCTGGGCCAGGCTCAGGCCTTCGCCCAGGGCACCGCGCACCGCCACCAGCAGGTTGCGAATCGCCGGTTCCGCAAGCTGGCGCTCCAGGGTATCCAGAGCATCCACCAGGGGAATGCCGGCGCTCAACAAGGTCGCCAATTGCCGCGTCAGTTCGCACAGTTGTCCATGGCTCAAGCGTTGCCCGCGCGGGCTCGACAGGCTGCCGCGCTGCACCTGCAAGTCGCGGGCGAACAGCCCCTGCTCGCGCAGCAACTGTCGGGCATGGCGCTCGCTTTCTGCCTGGATGCTGGCTTTGCGGCTGCGCCCGAGCAGGTCCAGAGCCTGGTAGCGATACGTCGGCATCAGTCACGCACCGCGCGCAACACTTGCTCGAGGCTGGTCTGCCCCAGTCGCAGGCATTCGGTGGCCATGGCCGTAAGGCTTTGGCGCTTGTCCGCCAAGTATTCGTGCATGGCCATTTCGCTGGCGCCGTCGTACAGCAGACTGATCAGCCCGGCATCCAGGGTGATGAATTCGTAGAGCCCGATGCGCCCGTTGTAGCCGCTGCCCTGGCAGTCTTCACAGCCCTGGGGGTGAAAGCTCTGCTCCAGTTGTGCCAGTTCCGGCCACAGCTGGCGCTCGGCAGCCTGCAACGGCATGGGCGTGGCGCAATGGCACAAGCGCCGCACCAAACGCTGAGCCATGACCCCCTTGAGGCTGGAAGCAATCAGGAAGGGTTCGATGCCCATATCGCGCAAGCGGGTCACGGCGCCCACCGCACTGTTGGTGTGCAGGGTGGACAGCACCAGGTGCCCGGTGAGGCTGGCTTGCACCGCGATCTGCGCGGTCTCCTGGTCACGGATTTCACCGAGCATGATCACGTCCGGGTCCTGGCGCAGAATTGCCCGCAGGCCACTGGCGAAGGTCATGCCGGCCCGGGGGTTGATCGCGGTCTGGCCGATGCCGGTAATGGCGTACTCCACCGGGTCTTCGACGGTGAGGATGTTGCACGAACCGTCGTTCAGCGCATTGAGGCTGGCGTAAAGGGTGGTGGTCTTGCCCGAGCCGGTGGGCCCGGTGCTGAGCAGAATCCCGTTGGGCCGCGACAGACAGGTGCGCAACGCACGCTCAACCTCGGCCGGCATGCCCAGGTTGGTCAGGTCCAGCAGGTTGGCCTGCTTGTCGAGCACCCGCATCACCACCCGTTCGCCGTGAATGCCGGGCAGGGTCGAGACCCGGATATCCACCTCGCGACCGCCCGAGCGCAGGGTGATGCGCCCGTCCTGGGGTTGGCGCTTTTCGGCGATATCCAGGCGCGCCATGACCTTGATCCGCGACACCAGCATCGCCGACAGGGCCCGAGGCGGCCGCAGGACCTCGCGCAAATGGCCGTCGACCCGCAACCGCACCACCAGGCTCTGCTCGAAGGTTTCGACATGGATATCCGACGCCCGCAAACGCAACCCCTCGGCGAACAGCCCGTTGATCAGGCGGATCACCGGCGCTTCGTTGTCGCTTTCGAGCAGGTCCTCGATACGCGGCAATTCGCTGATCAGGCTGTCGAGGTCAACCTGTTCGCCAATGCCTTCGATCAAGGCTGCGGTAGCCGACTCCCCGGCCTGGTACAGGCCGCCCAGGCGCAGTTCGTATTGAGCCGGGTCCAGGTGTTCGACCGCCGTTGGCAGGCCGTGGACCCGCAACACTTCCTGCAAGGCGTCGGTGTCGACATCCTCGCGCAGCAAAAGGCTCCAGCCGTCCTGGCCGGGCACCCGTGCCAGCCCGGCCTGACGTGCCAGGCGATAGGGCAACAGGCCGCTTACCATGTGCCGGCATCCAGGCGCTCGCGACTGGCGGGAAACAACTGCAGCAAGGCATTGCTCTGCGAAAGCGCCGGTAAGGCCAGCGACGTGTTGACCTTGAGGTTGCGGTATTTTTCGCTGCTGAGTTGGGCCAGGGTCTCACCGTCACGCATGATTCGCGGGCGGATAAACACCATCAAGTTCTGCTTGGTGCGCTGGCTGGAAGTGGAGCGGAACAGCCGACCCAAGCCTGGGATATCGCCGAGCCAGGGCACGCGCTGGTCGCCGGACTTGGCCTCGTCGCCGATCAGCCCGCCGAGCACCACCAGGCCGTTGTCCTCGACCATGACCTTGGTCTTGATCTCGCGCTTGTTGGTGATGACATCGCTGGCGCCGGCGCTCTCGGCGATCGAGGACACTTCCTGGACGATGTCCAGGCGCACGGTGTTGTCGATATTGATCTGCGGCTTGATCCGCAGCTTGATCCCCACTTCCTTGCGCTCGATGGTCTGGTAGGGGTTGGTGTTGTTTTGCGTGACCGAGCCGGTGACGAAGGGCACTTCCTGCCCCACCAGGATCGACGCCTCGGCGTTGTCCAGGGTGAGCAGGGTCGGGGTCGACAGCAGGTTGAAGCCACTTTCGCTTTTCAGCGCATTGAGCAGGGCCAGGAAATTCAGCCCGCCACCGCTCAGGTTGCCGACCCCGGCAGTCACCCCCGGCACATTGGCCAGCAGCTTGCCCAGGCTGGCGGTGTCGTTACTGGAGGCGGCGGCCGCAACGCTGGTGATACTGGCGCCGCTGCCGGTGAAGTTGACCGCGCCGCCGCCAAAGGAGTCGCCCATAAACAGCCATTGCACCCCCAGCTCCTGGGCGCGGGTGTCGGAGACCTCGGCAATGATCGCCTCGACCACCACCTGGGCGCGACGGATATCCAGCTGTTCGACGATGGTGCGGTAAGCGGCGATTTCGCTGTCCGGGCCCACCATCACCACGGCGTTGGTGCCCTCCTCCGACTCCATGCGGATCCCCGAGGCGCTGACCGCTACCTGCTTCTGTTCGCCTTCGGCCGCTGGCGCACCAGCCGCCGGGTCCTGGGTCAAACCGCGCAGCACTTTGACCACCTCGGCGGCATTGGCGTGGCGCAGGTACATCACCACGGTGTTCGAACTGCGCAACGCACTTTGGGGCTGGTCCAACTGTTTGAGCAGGGTTCGCACCCGCTGCCGGCTATCGGCACTGCCACGCACCAGCAACGCGTTGCTGCGTGGATCGGCAATTACTTGCGCGCTGTCGGCGCCCTGTTCCCGCGCCAGCAGACGGGTCATCAACTGCGCAGTGTCGTTGGCGCTGGCGTTGACCAGGGGCAACACCTCCAGGGGTTCCTGGCTGACCTGGTCGAGTTGCAACAGCAGGCTGTCGATGCGGTCCAGGTTGCTGCGCCAGTCGGTGATCACCAGCAGATTGGCCGAAGGATAGGGGGTCATCACCCCGACCCGGGGGTCGATCAGCGGCTTGAGGATGTTCAGCATCTGCTCGCTGGCGGCGTTGCGCACACTGAACACCCGAGTCGCCATGCCGTCGTTGACTTGCGGGTCCTGGCGCGAGGACTCCACCGGCACCGGCTCCAGGCGTGCTGCCTGGTCGGGCACGATCTTCACGCTGCCATTGGGCAGGTCGACCGCGGCAAACCCCTGGGCCCGCAGTTGGGCGAGGAAAATGTCGTAGATCTCTTCGCTGCCGAGCATCTCGATGCTGCGCACCGTGACCTTACCCTTGACCCGGGGGTCGATGATGAAGGTGGTGTTGGTGATGCGCGACACGCTGTCGATGAAGTCGGTCAGCTCGGTGTCGATGAAGTTGACCTCATACAAGGCCTCCTCTTCTTCGGCACCGGCCGGGATGAAACTCAAGCTCAGGCACAAGGCTGTCAGACCCAGGCATTTATTGATCATGTGCATAGTCGGTTCATTCCTGGCGCTTGAGGCCGATCACCGGCCGCTGGGGCGGCCACGGCAGGCGTTCGCGCTGCCCTTGATTGTCGAAAATCAGCCCGCGCTCATCGATGTCGTGCAAGACGATGCCCGGGGCCAGGCGCTGACCAAGGGTCAGCGTCCGTTCTTGTTGTTGGTAACGCAGCACCACGACCGTGGCACGCAACTGGCTGGCCTTGAGGCTGCCCAGGTAATCGACCTTGAGCGCGGTCAACGGCAGGTCGCTTCCGGGTACCTGACGGGGCGCCCAATGCCGATGGAGCAGGTCGGCCACCGGAGCCGGCTGCGGATACTGCGGCGGCGGTTGCGCGGCGCCGTGCCAGAGTTGCAGCACGCAGCGCGCCGCCAGCCAGGCCAACAGGGTCACCAGCAACAGGTTGAACAGGCCGCCGGCACGGCTCAACTGACCAGGCTCCGTGGGTGCCACCCGGGATGGCCCTGCACGTAACGCACCTGCGGCAGTTGCAGCGACGCCAGTTGCCAATCCGCCGGCCGCTCGCGCAGCCAGCCTTCCAGGTGCTGCCACAGCGGCTGCCCGGCTTCGGCGGCAAAGCCCAGGCCGAAGGTCCGGCACTGGCCGACAGGTTCGGCAAACTCGCTGACGCGCTTGCCGCTGGGGCTGTAAGTGACCTGCCAGGGTTGGCCAAGCCAGCGCGGCAGATCCTGGCTGTTATCCAGCAGCAACGGCTCGCCAAACAGTTGCTCGGCGGCGTTTTCCAACACCTGCCGTACCTGCTGCGCCGGCACGTCGACCACCGGTGCCGGGTAGCTGCCACTCAGGCTGATCAGGTGCTCGCGGGTGATTGTCTGGCCCCGCGCCAGGGGGCTGTCGTAACGCAACCCTGGCAGCAACACCGCGCTGTCGGGTTGGGTCGCCAATGCCTGGTGCAACAGGCGGTCCCAACTGCCGCCGCGCACATCGCGGCGCCAGAGGTTTTCCGGGGCCCTGGCCAAGGGTTGATCGAGCCAGCCGGCATGGGCCGCCCGCTGTTGTTGCAGGCTCTGACGCAGACGTTGGGCATGGGCCTGGCCGACGCTGTCCAGGGCATGATTGAAGGCCGGATAGAAACGCGCCTCGAACCGCCACTGCCCGGCCTGGGCCTGGCACCGGATGCGAAACGCGCCGCTGGCCCGAGCCCCGCCCAGCAGCACCGGAACCCGCTTTCCCGAGCGTTGCAAGATCTCCACCGGTTGCGGCCACAGGTCCTGGCCCCGGGCACAGAGCACCAGATCGACCTGGCTCAGACGCTCGGCCAGCCAGTAGCCCGGGCCGGTGCCGACATCCGCCAGGGCCACCACCAGGTCGGCTTCGGCCCGGGCCTGGGTCAGCACCGGTTGCAGGCTGTGCAGCCATTGCTTCAGGGAGGCTTTCTGGTCGCGGGCATAAGGGTCGGTGATCCCGACCACGGCGATGCGCACGCCGCCACGGCGGAACACACTCATGCCGGGGGTGGCCAGGCGTTGTGCGCTGTCACTGGCCAGTCCCGCGCCCAGCACCGGATGGCCGAACTGCTGGTACAGTCCCTGGCAGCGTTCCGGCCAGAGCACACGCTCATCGCTGCTGACTCGCACTTCACTGCCAAGCAAGGCGCTGCCCTGCAGCCCGGATCCCCCTCGCGTCAGGTAGGCCAACCCGCTGCCATTCCAGCACTGGCCATTCTCCAGGGTCAGGCTGTTGTCCTGGCCGGATTCGTCACGCAAGCGTTGCAGCAACGCGCCGAGCACCGCGTAGCCACCGGTTTCCACGCCATCGCTCAAGGCCGCATCGAGTAGACCATCGAGTTGACTGCCAACGGCTTGGGAAGAACGGGCATTGACCCCGGTAATCCAGGGCGCCTGGCCGATGCGTGTCGCCGGGCCCAGCCGAGTGGCGGGCACCACCGGACGACCCGGCTGGCGTGCATCGAGGGTGTCGGCGACATACAGCAGATCCACCGGCTGGCTGTCGCTCGGCCCGGCCGCCGCCCCCAGGCTAGAGCAGCCGGCGAGCCAGGGCGCACAGGCCCCGAGCGTCATCCATCCCAATACATCGCGCCGCACCATTGAAGCCATTGTTCTCTCACCCTGAGGCTAACTCTTCACAGGGGCGGCATAGTGGCGGGCAATTAATGACGGTTTAATGTCAGTTTTTTAACAGGGCGGAAATGGAGCGCCTTGTAACAAAAGGAAATAAAACAAAGCGGTTTAAATCCGTTTTTAACAAAACCGCCAAAGAATCATCACACTCGGCTCTTACAGTCCCGGTTCCTTGCACACCAACCACAAAGGACCTGATGACATGAGTCGAGAGACTGGCGACAACCAGAATCGCAATCTGAGCCTCAACGAGCCGATGGAATCGGTACTCACTACCTACCTCAGCCGTCGCAGCGTGGTCCGTGGCGGGCTCGGCGCCGCGATCGCGATGATTGCCGGCACCGGCCTGACCGGCTGCTTTGACAGCGACAGCGGCTCAGACAACGACAGCACGCCGCCACCGACCAGCAAGCCAGCGCTGAAACTGGGCTTCAATTCGATCCCTGGCTCCCTGATCGACGCCTGCACCGTGGCTGCCGGTTACACCGCCCATGTCCTGGCACCCTGGGGTACGCCGCTGAACAGCACCGCCGCCGCCTGGAAAAACGACGGCAGCAACACCTCCACCGACCAGGCCAACTCGGTGGGCATGAACCACGACGGCATGCGGTTCTTCCCGATCAATGGCAGCTCCACCGACGGCCTGATCGCCATCAACCACGAATACATCGACCAGGCCGCCCTGCACCCGTCCGGCGCCACCCTGGTCGGCGGCATTCGCCCGGTCGAGGAAGTGCGCAAAGAGATCAACGCCCACGGCGCCGGCGTGATGCGCGTGACCAAGATCAGCGGCCGCTGGCAGGTGATTGAAAACGACCCGCTGAACCGCCGCTTCACCACTGCCACGGTCATGGACCTGTCAGGCCCGATGAAAGGCACCGACCACGTCAAGACCAAGTTCTCGCCCACCGGCACCCAGACCCGCGGCACCAACAACAACTGCGGCAACGGCTACACGCCATGGGGCACCTACCTCACCTGCGAGGAAAACTGGCCAGGGATTTTCGTCAATAAAAGCGGCGCGCGGCCGGCGGACCAGGTGCGGATCGGCGTGGGCACCACCAACGGTAACTATCGCTGGGAAACCGCCGCCGGCGACCCGAGCGAAGTGGCCGAAGAGTTCAGCCGTTTCGACGTGACCCCCAGTGGCGCCACAGCCACCGACGACTACCGCAACGAAGCCAGCACCTATGGCTATATCGTCGAGATCGACCCCTACAACTCCGCCACCCGCGCGGTGAAACGCACCGCTCTCGGCCGGTTCCGCCATGAAGGCTGCTGGCCGGGCCTGACCACCGCCGGCAAACCGGTGGTGTTCTACAGCGGCGACGACTCGCAGAACGAGTACCTGTACAAGTTCGTCTCCACCGCCCTGTGGGACCCGGCCGACGCCAACCCCAGCGATCGCCTGGCCACCGGCACCAAATACATGGACAGCGGCAAGCTATACGTGGCGCGCTTCAATGCCGACGGCAGCGGCGACTGGCTGCTGCTCGACGTGGCCAGCGCCACCACCGACGGCAGCACCCTGGGGGCGAAGTTCACTGATCTGCCGGGGATCATCCTCAACACCCGGGGTGCCGCCGACGCCGTGGGTGCCACGCCCATGGACCGCCCGGAATGGACCTCGGTCAACCCGCTCAATGGCGACGTCTACCTGACACTCACCAACAACACCAGCCGCTCCGTGGCCAACGCCGCCAACCCGCGCGTCAACAACAAGCACGGGCACATCATTCGCTGGCACGACGCCGACAATCAGATCGCCTTCACCTGGGACATCTTCGTCTTCGGCGCCAACGCCGCCGGCACCCCGGACATCAACCGCTCCGGCCTCACCGTGCTGAACCAGTTCGCCAGCCCCGACGGCATGAGCTTCGACAGCCGTGGGGTGATGTGGATCCAGACCGACAACGGCGAATCCACCCTCACCAGCTACACCAACGACCAGATGCTGGTGGTGATCCCCACCAACCTGGTCGATGCCCAGGGCAAGCAAGTGCCGGTCAACGCCCAGAACCAGGTGGACCTGCGGCGCTTCTTCGTCGGGCCTAACGGCTGTGAAGTGACCGGCGTGACCTTCACTCCCGACAACAAAACCGTGTTCGTCAACATCCAGCACCCAGGCAACTGGCCGTCCACCGATGTGGCCACCGATGTCACGGTGGGCACCGTGCGTCCGCGGGCGTCGACGGTGGTGATCCAACGCAGCGATGGGGGTGAACTGGCGATCTGACAACCGCCTCGTCACCACAGAGGCCCCGACTGGTTCGGGGCTTTTGCCGTCTGCTCTATAAAGGCAGCGGCTCGCGCGAGCGCAGCAGCATGCCCTGGGCCGGCACCCGGGCGTGCCACTTGACCACGCCCTGGGCCTCGACCCGGTATTGACTGCGAAACCGCTGGCCGTCCAGATCGATCTCCAGTTGCAACAGGAAGTGATCGCCATTGAGCTGCAAGCCTTCACTGATCCGCTCGAACGTCGGGTCATCCAGTGCCCCCAGGGCCTGGCGCAGATCGCCGGCATCGCGATAGCCGCCCGCAGGGCGCGCACTCACCAGCCGCGTCAGCAGCGAACGCGACACCTCGCCCTCGTAAAGCGCCTCCATCAGCGGCAACATATCCAGGCTCAAGGCATTGGCATTCAGGCGCCAACCCGATGTCTCGGCCAAAGCGCACAGTTGCGGGTAGCGCAGAGCACGACCGGCATCGGCAGTCAGCAGCAGGTTCAACTCGCTGATATCACCCATCAACTGATTGGCCGCCAGGCGCGGCGGCAACTGGCGCAGGTAGTCGTTGCTCTCCGCACCTTGCAGGCGCGTCTGCTGGTCGGCGTCAAGCCAGTCGGCCAGGGTCTGCGCCAGGCGCTCGGCGGCCATATCGGCGCCCAGCAACTGCACCAGTTGGCGTTGCGCACGCTCGGCTTCGGGGCCAATCAGCGCATTGACGTTGAAACAGCTGTGCAGATCGCGAATGCGAATGCTCGCCTTGCCGCCCTTGAAGTCATAACTCAGCGGCTGCCCGCGCAGGGCCTGCCAAAACAGCGGGCTGGCGCGCCACAACGGGTCCTGGAGCGCCTGCTCGGTGAAGGCCAGCGCCGCCCGTTCGATAGCCCGCGCCTGCACCCGCTGCTGGATCAGGCGCACGCTGTCGACTTCCTGCCGCCCCTGCTCGACCATCCACGCCATGCCCCCCGCCAGCATCGCCAGGGTCACCAGGACCATCAACAACGCCGCCCCCTGCTGCCGCTTACCGAACATCGCCATGTCGCCTTTATTGAACAACAGGCGACAGTCAACACAGTGGATGTTTCAGCCAGGTGGCAGGCTCATACAAATCCCCCGAAAACGTCACCGCAGCGTCACAAAGCCTCGGCAAACTGCGCCTTTATATTTCAAATCAATGGCTTGGAGCGTCGATATGGGTGGTATAGGGATTTGGCAACTGGTCATCGTGCTGCTGATCGTGATGATGCTGTTCGGCACCAAACGCTTGAAAGGGCTGGGCAGCGATGTGGGCGAGGCGATCAAGGGGTTCCGCTCGTCGATGGGCAACGAGCCCGGCGCCCAGTCGGACCCGGCAAAAACCGGGCTTGAGGTGGACGCCGCGCACAATCGATCCGCAGACAGCAAACACTGATGTTCGATATCGGCTTCAGCGAACTGCTGCTGGTCGGCCTGGTGGCACTGTTGGTGCTGGGCCCGGAACGCCTGCCGATTGCCGCGCGCAATGCCGGCTTGTGGCTGGGCCGGGCCAAGCGCGCGATGAACACGCTCAAGGCCCAGGTGACCCAGGAACTGGATAACGAGCACCTGCTCCGGGGCCTCGATCAGGCGCCTCTGCGCCAACTGGAACAGCAACTGCGCGATGGCATCCGCCTGGAGGCCCCGCCCACGGGCGCGTCGCAGCCCGAGAGTGGCACCCCATCAGGACACCCCAGCCCATGAACAACCTGCCCTTGCCTGCCCGCCGACTGTCGGTGACCGGGCACCTGACTCAATTGCGCTCGCGCCTGCTGCGCTGCGCCCTGGCCATCATCCTGGTGTTCTGCGCGTTGTTCCCCTTCGCTCAGCCCCTGTACAGCTTCGTCTCGCAACCGCTGCGCGAATTCTTGCCCGCCGGCGCCAGCATGATCGCCACCGGCGTGACCTCGCCGTTTCTGGCACCGCTCAAGCTGACGATGATGATTGCCCTGTTCATCAGCATGCCGCTGCTGCTGCATCAGGTTTGGGGGTTGATCGCACCGGCGGTGTATCGCCAGGAACGGCGAATTGCCGCCTGGTTGCTGACCGTCAGCGTGCTGCTGTTTTACGGCGGCATGGCGTTTGCGTTTTTCCTGGTGTTCCCAATGATGTTCGGCTTCTTTACCAGCGTCACGCCGGACGGGGTGGCGATGATGACCGACATCGCGCTGTACCTGGATTTCATTCTCGCGCTGCTGCTGGCGTTCGGCCTGGCCTTTGAAATTCCGGTGGCGACCTTTCTGGTGATCTGGGCCGGCATCACTGACGTGCAGACCCTGCAAAAAAGCCGGCCGTACGTGATCGTGGGCTGCTTTGTGGTCGGCATGCTGCTGACGCCACCGGACGTGTTTTCGCAAACCATGCTGGCGGTGCCGATGTGGATGCTGTTCGAGGTGGGCCTGCTGGCCAGCCGGTCGGTCAGCAAGCCGCGCAAGCATGAGTCGTCGCCCCACGCCGTGGGTTGAACCCGCCAAAACCCAGGCACAAAAAAAGCGACCCTAAGGTCGCTTTCTTTGGCGCTTCCAAGCGTTCAAGGGGCTTGGAAACTGAATAATGGCGCAGCGGACGGGACTCGAACCCGCGACCCCCGGCGTGACAGGCCGGTATTCTAACCGACTGAACTACCGCTGCGCGTAGCGTTGAAAGTAAGTGGTGGGTGATGACGGGATCGAACCGCCGACCCTCTGCTTGTAAGGCAGATGCTCTCCCAGCTGAGCTAATCACCCTTTACCTTCGTTGCGGGGCGCATTCTCTCACAAAAATTCATAACGTGCTGATTTAAATAAACAATTTATTAAAAAAAGCAGAAATAATTGCAAGATAACGTACACGCGCAAAATACAGGCACAAAAAAACCCGCGTTAGCGGGCTTTCCGTGGTGACCTGGCGTTCAGCATTCCAGGTTACCGAATATGGCGCAGCGGACGGGACTCGAACCCGCGACCCCCGGCGTGACAGGCCGGTATTCTAACCGACTGAACTACCGCTGCGCGTAACACTTGAAGCGAATGGTGGGTGATGACGGGATCGAACCGCCGACCCTCTGCTTGTAAGGCAGATGCTCTCCCAGCTGAGCTAATCACCCTTCACTTTCGGTGTGGCGCGCATTCTACGTAGCGACTAGAACTCTGGCAAGCACTTTTTATAATAATTTTTTCATGCCTTCCAAAGGCTTAGCGAAGGGTTGGCCTGAGCAGCCGCGAAGAGAATAATGCCCTCCTTTGTATAAAGGAGAGATTCACCCCATGTGGTTCAAAAACCTGCTTATCTATCGCCTGACCCAAGATCTGCCCTTTGATGCTGAGGCGCTGGAAACCGCACTGACCACCAAACTGGCGCGTCCATGTGCAAGCCAGGAGTTGACCACCTACGGTTTCGTCGCGCCGTTCGGCAAAGGCGAAGATGCGCCCCTGGTCCACGTCAGCCAGGATTTCCTGCTGGTTGCCGCACGCAAGGAAGAACGTATCCTGCCTGGCAGCGTCGTGCGCGATGCTCTGAAGGAGAAGGTCGAAGAGATCGAAGCCGAACAAATGCGCAAGGTCTACAAAAAGGAGCGCGATCAGATCAAGGATGAAATCATCCAGGCCTTCCTGCCCCGCGCCTTTATTCGTCGTTCCTCGACCTTTGCCGCTATCGCGCCGAAACAGGGCCTGATCCTGGTCAACTCGGCCAGCCCGAAACGCGCTGAAGACCTGCTCTCCACCCTACGTGAAGTGCTCGGCACCCTGCCGGTACGTCCGCTGACCGTCAAAACGGCACCGACCGCGATCATGACCGACTGGGTCAAGACCCAGGAAACCGCCGCCGACTTCTTCGTACTCGACGAGTGCGAGCTGCGCGACACCCATGAAGATGGCGGCATCGTGCGCTGCAAGCGCCAGGACCTGACCAGCGACGAGATCCAGCTGCACCTGAGCACAGGCAAAGTGGTCACCCAGCTGTCTCTGGCCTGGCAGGACAAACTGTCCTTCATGCTCGACGACAAAATGACCGTCAAGCGCCTGAAGTTCGAAGACCTGCTGCAAGACCAGGCGGAACAGGACGGCGGCGAAGAAGCCCTGGGCCAGTTGGACGCCAGCTTCACCCTGATGATGCTGACCTTCGGCGAGTTCCTGCCGGCACTGGTCGAAGCATTGGGTGGCGAAGAAATACCACAAGGCATCTGACCCCCGCAGGACCCGGCCTGGCCGCAGCCGCAACGCCGCTGCCAAGCCAGCCACCGTTTATAGACGCCACCGCTTGGGTGGCGTTTTCACATAATAAGGAACAGGCCATGCGCGCACTGGCTGCATTGAGTCGTTTTGTCGGCAATACCTTTGCTTATTGGGTACTGATTTTCGCTGTGGTTGCGTTCCTGCAACCCGGCTGGTTCATCGGCCTCAAGGGCGCCATTGTGCCGCTGCTGGGACTGGTGATGTTCGGCATGGGCCTGACCTTGAAGCTCGATGACTTCGCTGAAGTCGCGCGCCACCCATGGCGAGTGGCGCTGGGGGTGGTCGCGCATTTCGTGATCATGCCAGGGGTGGCCTGGTTGCTGTGCCAGGTGTTCCACCTGCCGGCGGAAATCGCGGTCGGGGTGATCCTGGTGGGCTGCTGCCCGAGCGGCACCTCATCCAACGTCATGACCTGGCTGGCCCGCGGCGACCTGGCGTTGTCCGTGGCCATCGCCGCCGTGACCACCCTCCTCGCCCCGCTGCTGACCCCGGCGCTGATCTGGCTGCTGGCCTCGGCCTGGCTGCCGGTCTCGTTCATGGAGCTGTTCTGGTCGATCCTGCAGGTGGTGTTGCTGCCGATCGTGCTCGGCGTCGCGGCCCAGCGCCTACTGGGTGATCGGGTACGGCATGCGGTGGAAGTATTACCGTTGGTGTCGGTGATCAGCATCGTGATTATCGTGGCCGCTGTGGTCGCCGCCAGCCAGGCGAAAATCGCCGAGTCCGGCCTGCTGATCATGGCCGTGGTCATGTTGCACAACAGCTTCGGCTACCTGCTGGGCTACTTCACCGGCAAGCTGTTCAAGCTGCCGCTGGCCCAGCGTAAATCACTGGCACTGGAAGTCGGCATGCAGAATTCCGGTTTGGGCGCGGCCCTGGCCAGCGCTCACTTTTCGCCGCTGGCGGCAGTGCCCAGCGCTCTGTTCAGCGTCTGGCACAATATTTCCGGGGCGCTGCTCTCGACCTATTTCCGCCGCATGAGTGAAAAGGAAGACCGCAAGCAGGCCGCACAACCCACAACGGAGTCAGCGCGGACTTGATCGAGGGTTGGTTAGTGGGCACTATACTGCGCATCGCGGGGACGACCTCGCGGCTCGATCGAGTCATCAATCTGGGGACGGCCCCATCAATCGATGGAGGTATTCATGTCCTGGGTCATTCTGTTTTTTGCCGGCCTGTTTGAAGTCGGCTGGGCTGTCGGCCTGAAATACACCGACGGCTTCAGCCGCCCCCTGCCCACCGCCCTGACCGTGATCGCCATGGCCATCAGCCTCGGCCTGTTGGGCCTGGCCATGAAAGAGTTGCCCCTGGGCACCGCCTATGCGATCTGGACCGGGGTCGGCGCAGTCGGCACGGTGATCGCCGGGATCATTCTGTTTGGCGAATCCATGGCCCTGGTCCGGCTGCTGAGTGTCGGCCTGATCATCGCCGGGCTGATCGGCCTCAAGGTCAGCGCCAGCTGACGGCAAGAAATCCTGAGCAGAAAAAACGCCCGCAATCACGCGGGCGTTTTTTTGCCTGTTTGAAACTAGCGCGCGCTACCGCGCAACTGCCCCACCAGCGCCTGCAAGTGGTCCGGCTCGGCGACCTCCACGGCCACCGGCGGACCGGCCACCAGGGTCACGCGGGACCAGAGTCGGCGAAACAGCCCCTTGCCCGGATCTCGGCTGAAGAAGCTGCCCCACAAGCCTTGCAGCGCCAGCGGAATCACTGGCACCGGAGTCTCCTGCAGAATCCGCGTCAAGCCGCCCTTGAACTCATTGAGCTCACCATCGGCGGTCAACTTGCCTTCCGGGAAGATGCACACCAACTCACCGTCTTTCAGATACTCGGCAATTCTCTTGAAGGCTTTTTCGTAGATTTGCAGGTCTTCGTGACGCCCAGCGATGGGAATGGTGCCGGCCGTGCGGAAGATAAAGTTCAGCACCGGCAGGTTGTAGATTTTGTAATACATCACAAAGCGAATCGGCCGACGCACTGCACCGCCGATCAACAAGGCATCGACGAACGACACGTGGTTGCACACCAGCAGGGCGGCGCCTTCGTCGGGGATGAGGTCCAGGTTGCGATGCTCGACACGGTACATGGAATGGCTCAGCAGCCAGATCATGAAGCGCATGCTGAACTCGGGCACGATCTTGAAGATGTAGCCGTTGACTAGAATATTCAGCAGCGACACCACCAGGAACAGATGCGGGATCGACAGCTTGACCACACTCAGCAACACGATGGAGACCAGCGCCGAGACCACCATGAACAAGGCATTGAGAATATTGTTGGCGGCAATCACCCGCGCCCGCTCCTTCTCCGGCGTGCGCGACTGGATCAAGGCGTACAGCGGCACGATGTAGAAGCCACCAAACACACCAAGTCCGAGGATATCGAGCAACACCCACCAGCTCTGACCAAACCCGAGCACTGCCAGCCAGCTGTGCCCTTCAGGATTGGCACTCAGCGCAATACCCCCCGAATGCCACCACAGCAGCAGGCCGAAAATCGTCAGCCCGAGGGAGCCGAAAGGCACCAGGCCGATCTCGACTTTGCGCCCGGAAAGCTTCTCGCACAGCATGGAGCCGAGCGCGATGCCCACCGAGAACACGGTCAGAATCAGCGTGACCACGGTCTCGTCGCCGTGCATCCATTCCTTGGCGTAGGCCGGAATCTGCGTCAGGTAGATCGCCCCGACAAACCAGAACCACGAGTTGCCGACAATCGAACGCGACACCGCTGGCGTCTGCCCCAGGCCCAGACGCAGAGTGGCCCAGGACTGGCTGAAGATATTCCAGTTCAGGCGCATTTCCGGGCTCGACGCTGCGGCCCGCGGAATGCTGCGACTGGCCAGATAACCCAGGACCGCAACGCCGATCATTGCAGTGGAAACGATGGGGGCGTAATGGGTCGAGGACATCATGATCCCGGCGCCAATGGTCCCGGCCAGGATCGCCAGGAAGGTGCCCATTTCCACCAGACCGTTGCCGCCCACCAGCTCTTCTTCACGCAGGGCCTGGGGCAGGATCGAATACTTCACCGGGCCGAACAACGCCGAGTGAGTGCCCATGGCGAACAGCGCCACCAGCATCAGCGACAGGTGATCGAAGGCAAAACCCACGGCGCCGACCACCATGATCGCGATTTCACCGAGCTTGATCAGACGGATCAGCGAGTCCTTGGCGAATTTCTCGCCAAACTGCCCGGCCAGTGCCGAAAACAGAAAGAACGGCAGGATAAACAGCAAGGCACACAGGTTGACCCAAACTGAGCGATCACCCTCGATGGTCAGCTTGTAAAGAATGGCAAGAATCAGCGACTGCTTGAAAATGTTGTCGTTGAATGCGCCAAGGGACTGCGTAATAAAAAACGGCAGGAAACGCCGTTTGCGGAGCAAGGTGAACTGCGAAGGGTGACTCATCGTCCATGTCCCTGAGTGGCGTGGATGCTAGTTATTGGAGTGTCGATCTTTGATCCAGGCCACAACCTTACCTAATCCCGAGCAATTATTTCGCTAATCCTGCGATGCAGGGCGAAACAAACAGCTCGCCTTTATAGGCGCCTTGCACGGTGCGCTTGGCCACGATCAGCCACATGATCGCCAACGCCAGCACCAGCACGCTGCCAAAGATACTGAAGAAGGTCAGGTTCAAGGTGCTCGCCAATTTTAGGGTGGCCAGCGCATACACCCCCAAGGGGAAGGTAAAGCCCCACCACCCGAGGTTGAACGGGATGCCGGCACGCAGGTAGCGCCGAGTGATCAGGACCGCCATCAACATCCACCACAAGCCGAAGCCCCACAAGGTGATCCCGGCGACCAGCCCCAGCCCGGCGGCGATTTCGCCGATGCCTGGCAGGCCATTGGCGGCGAAGATCGCGGGCGCATCGCTCCCCAGCAGCAACATGCCCAAGGCGCCGGTGCCGATCGGACCAAGGGCCAGCCAGCTCGAGGCGGCCATACTTTCGTGGGGCAATTTGTGCAACGCCATGCGCAGCATCAGGATGGTCAGGATGCTGAAGGCCACAGGCAACGAAAACGCCCACAACACGTAGCTGGTCACCAGCACGGTCCACTGCGAGTGAGCCTCCAGCAGATGGGGTGCGAGCAGGCCGCCACTGGCCGCCGCCACTTCCGCGGCCACCACCGGCAACAGCCAGACGGCGGTCATCTGGTCGATGCTGTGCTCCTGGCGGGTGAACATCATGTAAGGGATCAACACCCCGCAGGCCAGCGACAGGGCCACATCCAGCCACCACAAAACCTCGGCCAGTTGCACCACGCCCTGGCCCCAACGCGGAACACCGAATAACAGGAAGCCGTTGATGATGGTTGCCAACCCCATGGGAATAGTGCCGAAAAACATCGAGACCGTGGAATGGCCGAAGATGCGCCGCGCTTCGTCGAAAAACAGAACCCAGCGCGCCGTATAGGCCGCGCTGAACAGCAGAAACAGGAAAATGGTGAACCACCACAAGCCTTCGGCCAACAGGTGCAAACCCGGTACTTGCAGCGGTAGCTGGGCCAGGGCCAAAGCCAGGACACCGGTGCCCATGGTGGCGGCGAACCAGTTGGGGGTGAATTGCCGAATGGCTTCCCGCGGGTGCTGCAACTGGCTCAGCGGGCGGCGCTGACGGGTGAGAGTTTTAGAGCATTGCATGGCGTGTCTCCTGTCCTCTGATGAGGTGGAGCCCATGATAGAAGCGAATCGAATATCTATATAACGGGTAATTTCTCTAACTGTTATCTATTTTTCAGATATAGATCAGACACTGCCTTCGCTTTCGATCACCAGGATCCGCGCCGCGCCCTGTGGATGGGCCACATGCTCGGTGCCGACATCCGCATAAAAGATATCGCCCACCTCCAACTGCACCGCCTTTTCAACGCCCGCCTCCCGGTAACGCATCTGCACGCAGCCATCGAGCACCACGAACACTTCCTGGCCATCGTTGATGTGCCATTTATAGGGCTGGTCGGTCCAGTGCAGGCGGGTGGTGATGCCGTTCATGGTGGCGATATCCAGCGCCGCCCAGGCGCGCTCACCGGTGAAGGATTTGCTGCGAATAATCTTGGTCACGGCGTGCTGCTCCATAACGGGGCCCATGCGCCCTGGCGCTTCAGGAACGCAAGGCTAACCCAAGGCGAAAGAAAATCGGCGGTTGTTTTATCACCGGCCATTGGCGGTGCAGGCTTTGGCCGAGCCTTGACGCACCAGGGCCAATAAGGCGCCGAGGGCCAGCACGATCAAGACTGCACCATAACCGTCGGTGGTGGCGATCAGGCCGAAGGTCCGGGTCAGGTTTCCGGCCAGCAGCGACGGCAGGCAGAACGCCAGGTAACTCAGCACATAAAACGCCGACATCAACCCCGCCCGTTCATGGGGCAAGGCCAGGGGCACCACACTGCGTAGCGCCCCAAGAAAGCCGGCGCCAAAACCGCTGCCGGCCACCAGGGTGCCGAAGAAAAACAGCAGCAGGCTGGCGCTGTGCACCGCACATAAAATCAACATGACCCCGACGGCCAGCAGCCCTGCGCCCAGGCGCAACACTTTGTCCGCCGGACGATTGCGCAGGGTGAAAATCATCACTGCGCCGCTCAGGGTCAAGACGGCAACCAGGCCACCGCCAATCAGGTTCGACGTGGACCCGGTGGCCGCCCGCACCAGGGAAGGCGCCAATGACAGGTAAAAACCGCTCATGGCCCAGACCGCTACATCCACCGGCAGGGCCAGCCACAAGGCACGTCGCGCCTGGGGCGGCACATGCAGAGTCGGACGCAGTGAGGCCCAGGCGCCTGGCTGGGGGCTGACACTTTCCGGCAAGCGCCAGACGTACAACGCCTGCGCCACAAACAACAGCAACAGAAGCCAGTAGGCCAACTGCAACGGCAGCGGCGCGAACTCCGCCAGCAACCCCGTGCCCATGGCGCCACAGGCCATGCCCAGCAAGGGCGCCACACTATTGACCAAGGGCCCTTGCTGGCGATCTGTATCGAGCAAGGCCGCGCCCAGTACGCTGGTGGCCATACCGGTGGCGAAGCCCTGCATCACCCGCGCAGCCACCAACCACGCCACGCTGTGGCCATTGATAAACAGCAGCATCGCCAGAATCTCCAGGAGCAAGGCGATAAAGATCACCGGCTTGCGCCCCAGGTAATCCGACAACGAGCCCACCGTCAGCAAAGCTGCCAGCAGGCTCAAGGCGTAAACGCCGAAAATCAGGGTCAGGGTGGCAGGAGAAAAGCCCATGGCCTCCTGGTACAGGTGATACAGCGGGGTCGGCGCGCTGGAGGCAGCGAGGAAGCTGAGCAAGGTGATGGCCAGGAACACCAGGCTGGATCGGTTTGACACCGGGGTGTCGGCAAGGCTGGACATGGGCACGCTCCGCTAAAGCTAATATTTTGCTTTTGTGCAGTGTGCTACCGGCTCGAGCTTAAAGCAAATTCTTTGTGTTAAGGTGCCGCCCATGGCTATTAAAGAAGGTTTACGCCCAGGCGGCCGCAGCGCCCGGGTTCAGGAATCGATCCACTCGGCAGTCCGCGACCTCCTGACACAACAGGAGCGCGCGACCCTGAGCGTGCCGCAGATCGCCGTACACGCCGGGGTCACGCCGTCGACCATCTACCGGCGCTGGGGTGATTTATCGGCCCTGCTGGCGGATGTCGCCCTGGCACGCATGCGGCCGGACAGCGAGCCCGCCAACACCGGCAGCCTGCGCGGCGACCTGCAAGCCTGGGCCGAACAGTACCTGGATGAAATGAGCTCGGAACCCGGGCGCAACATGATGCGTGACGTGCAGAGCAGCGCCACCCCCGGCTACTGCGTAACCATCATCGGCGGCCAGTTGCAGATCATCCTCGCCCGCTACCCGTCTGCCAACACGCTGCCCAGCGTCGACCGCCTGCTCAACCTGGTGGTGGCGCCAACCGTGTTCCGCATCCTGTTTTCGGCCACGCCGCTGACGGTTCCAGAACTGCATGAGCTGATCGAGTTGGCGCTTGGAGAATAAGCCCGACACCCGTTCGAAGCGCCGCTAAACGCCACTTCCCCCACCCGCCAGTCCAGGCTGAAAACAGCGTGCAAGCCCTGCGACACCTGGCCACGCCAATACCATGGTCGACACTGACTAACCCCCGGACATCGTGCGAGACTGTCGGGCCGGGCTGGAGTGTCCGGATGCCTTTTTGTCCGGAGTTCCCATGTCGCTGTCCAGCGGGCTGATCGCCGCCGTCGCCCTGGCCTATATGGCCATCATGTTCGCCATCGCCTTCTACGGCGACCGCCGCAGCGCGCCGTTGCCGCCGCGGGTGCGTGCCTGGGTGTACAGCCTGTCCCTGGCGGTGTACTGCACCAGCTGGACCTTCTTCGGCGCCGTGGGCCAAGCGGCGGAACAGCTCTGGTCGTTCCTGCCGATCTACCTGGGGCCGATCCTGCTGCTGGTGCTGGCACCCTGGGTCCTGCAAAAGATGGTGCTGATCAGCAAGCAGGAAAACATTACTTCCATCGCCGACTTCATTGCCGCGCGCTATGGCAAATCCCAATCCCTGGCGGTGGTAGTGGCGCTGATCTGCATGGTCGGCGTACTGCCTTATATCGCCTTGCAGCTCAAGGGCATCGTGCTCGGGGTCAACCTGCTGATCGGGGCCGGGGCCGATGCCATGGGCACCCGCGCGCAGGACACGGCGCTGATCGTGTCGCTGGTCCTGGCGTTGTTCACCATCGTCTTCGGCACCCGCAACCTCGACGCCACCGAGCACCACCGCGGCATGGTCCTGGCGATTGCCTTCGAATCCCTGGTCAAGCTGCTGGCGTTTCTCGCCGTGGGCGCCTTCGTCACCTATGGCCTGTACGACGGTTTCGACGACCTGTTCAACCAGGCCATGCTCGCCCCGCGCCTGGAGCAGTACTGGAAAGAAACCATCAATTGGCCGTCGATGGTGGTCCAAACCGGTGTCGCGATGATGGCGATCATCTGCCTGCCACGGCAGTTCCACGTCACCGTGGTGGAGAACATCGAGCCCCAGGACCTGCGCCTGGCCAAGTGGGTGTTCCCGGCCTACCTGGCCCTGGCCGCGCTGTTCGTGGTGCCGATCGCCCTCGCCGGGCAGATGCTCCTGCCCAGCTCGGTACTGCCCGACTCCTTTGTGATCAGCCTGCCCCTGGCCCAGGCCCACCCCGCCCTGGCCCTGCTGGCGTTTATCGGTGGCGCCTCAGCGGCCACCGGCATGGTGATCGTGGCCAGCGTCGCGCTGTCGACCATGGTCTCCAATGACATGCTGCTGCCCTGGCTGCTGCGGCGCAAAAACGCCGAACGTCCGTTCGAAGTGTTTCGCCACTGGATGCTCTCGGTACGCCGGGTCAGCATCGTCGTGATTCTGCTGCTGGCCTACGTCAGCTATCGCCTGCTGGGCTCCGCCGCGAGCCTGGCGACCATCGGCCAGATCGCCTTTGCCGCCGTGACCCAGCTGGCGCCGGCCATGCTCGGCGCACTGTACTGGAAACAGGCCAACCGCCGCGGCGTATTCGCCGGCCTGGCCGCCGGCACCTTCCTGTGGTTCTACACCCTGATCCTGCCGATTGCCGCCCACAGTCTGGGCTGGTCCCTGAGTAGCTTCCCGGGCCTGGCCTGGCTGCACAGCAACCCGCTGGGGCTGCCGATCACCCCACTGACCCAGGGCGTGGTGCTGTCGCTGGCAGGCAACTTCACCCTGTTTGCCTGGGTTTCGGTGCTGTCGCGCACCCGGGTTTCCGAGCACTGGCAGGCCGGACGCTTTATTGGCCAGGAAATCAGTAGTCGCCCCAATTCTCGCTCGATGCTCTCGGTGCAGATCGATGACCTGCTGAAACTCGCCGCACGTTTTGTCGGTGAGGAACGCGCGCGCCAGAGCTTTATCCGCTTTGCCTATCGCCAGGGCAAAGGTTTCAACCCCAACCAGAATGCCGATGGCGAATGGATCGCCCACACCGAGCGTCTGCTGGCCGGCGTACTTGGCGCCTCCTCGACCCGCGCAGTGGTCAAAGCCGCCATCGAAGGCCGGGAGATGCAGCTCGAAGACGTGGTGCGCATCGCCGACGAAGCCTCTGAAGTCTTGCAGTTCAACCGCGCGTTGCTGCAAGGCGCCATCGAGAACATCACCCAGGGCATCAGCGTGGTCGACCAGTCGCTGAAACTGGTGGCCTGGAACCGGCGCTATCTGGAGCTGTTCAACTACCCCGAAGGCTTGATCAGCGTCGGCCGGCCGATCGCCGACATCATTCGCTACAACGCCGAACGCGGCTTGTGCGGCGCGGGCGAAGCCGAGGTCCACGTGGCGCGGCGCCTGCACTGGATGCGCCAGGGCCGCGCCCACACGTCCGAACGGCTGTTCCCCAATGGCAGGGTCATCGAGCTGATCGGCAACCCGATGCCCGGTGGTGGTTTCGTCATGAGCTTCACCGATATCACCCCGTTCCGCGAAGCCGAACAGGCGCTGACCGAGGCCAACGAAGGCCTGGAGCGGCGGGTTGCCGAACGAACCCACGAGCTGTCGCAACTCAACGCCGCACTGACGGAAGCCAAGGGCACCGCCGAGTCGGCCAACCAATCCAAGACGCGTTTCCTGGCGGCAGTCAGTCATGATCTGATGCAGCCCCTGAACGCCGCCCGCCTGTTCTCCGCCGCCCTGTCCCACCAGGATGACGGCCTGTCCACCGAAGCCCAGCAACTGGTGCACCACCTGGACAGCTCGCTGCGCTCCGCCGAAGACTTGATCAGCGATCTGCTGGACATCTCGCGCCTGGAAAACGGCAAGATCAACCCCGACCGCAAGCCGTTCGTGCTCAACGAACTGTTCGACACCCTTGGCGCCGAGTTCAAGGCCCTGGCCCAGGAGCAGGGGCTGAAATTCCGCCTGCGCGGCAGCCGACTGCGGGTCGACAGCGACATCAAACTGTTGCGGCGGATCCTGCAGAACTTCCTGACCAACGCCTTCCGTTATGCCAAGGGCCCGGTGCTGCTGGGCGTGCGTCGTCGTGGCGACCAGCTGTGCCTGGAGGTCTGGGACCGCGGCCCGGGGATTCCACAGGACAAGCAGCAGGTGATTTTCGAGGAGTTCAAGCGCCTCGACAGCCACCAGACCCGTGCCGAAAAAGGGCTGGGGCTGGGCCTGGCGATCGCCGATGGCCTGTGCCGGGTGCTCAACCATGGCCTGCAAGTCAGGTCCTGGCCGGGCCAGGGCAGCGTGTTCAGCGTCAGCGTGCCCCTGGCTCGCACCCCTGCCGCCGCACCCGGTAAAAGCGCCGAGCCCAACGGCAGCCTGCCCAGCGGCGCCCAGGTGCTGTGCATCGACAACGAAGACAGCATCCTGATCGGCATGAACAGCCTGCTCAGCCGCTGGGGCTGCCAGGTGTGGACCGCACGCAACCGCGACGAATGCGCCACGTTGCTCAGCGACGGCGTTCGTCCGCAACTGGCCCTGGTCGACTATCACCTGGACGATGGCGAAACCGGCACCGAACTCATGGCCTGGCTGCGCACCCAGCTCGGCGAGCCGGTGCCTGGGGTGGTGATCAGCGCGGATGGCCGCCCGGAAATGGTGGCCGAAGTGCATGCAGCGGGCCTGGACTACCTGGCGAAGCCGGTGAAGCCGGCCGCCTTGAGGGCGCTGCTCAGCCGCCACCTGCCGCTCTGAGCCTGACCGCCCGGAGGTTAGACCCAGCCAGGGACGATGCTTGCGCGGTTACTCGGGCAGTTCGAGCAGCTCGCCATTGGCATCGGTCATCGCCCGCTCCAGCAGGTCTGCCGGCAGGCTCTTGCTCGCACGGGCGCCGAGCAGCTTGAGTTGTTCGCTGCGGCTGACGAGGTTGCCGCGCCCTTCTGTAAGCTTGTTTCGCGCAGCACTGTAGGCTTTGTCCAGTTGCTGCAGACGATTGCCGACTTCATCCAGGTCCTGGATAAACAGCACGAACTTGTCGTACAGCCAGCCGGCACGCTCCGCAATTTCCCGGGCGTTCTGACTCTGCCGCTCCTGCTTCCACAGGCTGTCGATCACCCTCAGGGTGGCCAGCAAGGTGGTCGGGCTGACAATCACGATATTGCGATCGAACGCTTCCTGGAACAGGTTCGGCTCGGCCTGTAAGGCCGCGGAAAAAGCCGCTTCAATCGGCACGAACAGCAGCACAAAATCCAGGCTGTGCAATCCTTCAAGGCGCTTGTAATCCTTGCCGGCCAAGCCTTTGACGTGATTGCGCAAGGACAGGACGTGCTGCTTGAGCGCCGCCTGACCAATCACCTCATCATCGGCGACAACGTATTGCTGATAGGCGGTCAGGCTGACCTTTGAATCCACCACCACCTGCTTGTCGCCCGGCAGCATGATCAAGACATCAGGCTGGAAACGCTCGCCGTCCGGGCCCTTGAGGCTGACCTGGGTCTGATACTCGCGACCCTTTTCCAGCCCGGCGTGCTCCAGCACCCGCTCCAGAATCAGCTCCCCCCAGTTGCCTTGGGTTTTCTGGCCCTTGAGGGCACGGGTCAGGTTGGTCGCCTCGTCGCTCAGGCGCAAGTTCAATTGCTGCAGGCGCTCCAGCTCCTTGGCCAGGGAGAAACGCTCACGGGCTTCGGCCTGGTAACTTTCCTCGACCCGTTTCTCGAACGACTGGATGCGCTCCTTCAGGGGGTCGAGCAATTGCCCGAGGCGCTGCTGACTGTTCTCGGCAAAGCGCTGCTCGCGCTCATCGAAGATTTTCCCGGCCAGCTCGGCAAATTGTGCCCGCAGCTCATCTCGCGAGCCCTGCAAATCGCTCAGACGCTGTTGATGGCTTTCCTGTTGTTCACGCAGCTCGGCATGCAGCGAGGCCGCCTGGGCGTCCAGCCGACGCAGCTCGGCCTCTTTACCGGCACGTTCGAGGTTCCAGGCATGGGCCGCGTCACGGGCGTTATCGCGCTCGATCTGCAACAGCTCGACCTCACGGCGCACCGCCGCCAGATCAGCCTGCTTGGCACCGTTGGCCTGGCTCAGGTCACTGATTTCATCGCGACAGGCATCCAGTTGCGCCGCCAGGCCTTCCTGGGCCAGTTGCGCAGTGGCCAGGCGCTCTTCGAGCAACGACAGTTCGGTCTGGCGGCTGCTGGCACGTCGTTGCAGTTGCCAGGCCAGCATCAGCAGCGGTATCGCCGCCGTTGCCAGGCCGAGCAACAGGCTGGTCAAGTCCATCGCCATAGCGGCTCCCGCCCTTGAAATAAAGCCTGAAGGTTAACCAAGGTGCAGGTCCTTGGACAGCTCAGTCGTCGATCTGACCCAGCTCGCGCTGCGCACGGCGATCACCTGCGCGCGCCGCCTGACGCAGCAGGTCCTGGCCGATGCGACGATCTCGGGCATTGCCGCACTCGCGACACATCAATTGACCCAAGCGACTTTGCGCGGCCACGACGCCTTCACGCGCCGGCTGCTTGAGCAGGCGCCCGGCGAAATGCTTGACGTTGGGGTTGTCGCCCAGGCGCTGGCTGTCGAGGAGCCACAGGGCCACGCGCATGGAAAAGCGCTTGGGGGCGGTAACACTCGCAGGTGCTGAGGTAACAGAAGGTGATACTGAGCGAAACTTCATAAAACACTGTGGGGCAGATCGGAAGGCGCGCCACTCTACTCCTTTTTTCGCAGGGGTAAAGCCTAAAAAAGCCTGTATGCCCGGGCTAGAGCAAGCGCTTGGGACAATCCACAGAAGCTGTGGATAAGTCAGTGGACAACCCCTCCACAAATCGCCGAAAGCCCCATAGGACGGGGCTCACGCTCAAACTGACGATTTTTTCACCAGTAAAAAAAACCGATGTTTTTCATTGACTTAAATTTTCATCACAGGCAATGGCCGGCCCAATGCCTCCGTTGACCCCGAGGTGACATGCCGCGCAACTAATGTGCACAAGTACCTTATCCCGGGTTATATCGCCGTACGTGACACCGGCGCACCTGTGGAGAAAAGTGGCTACAGCCCGCCGGCACCTGTGGGGGTGGCTTCTCAGGCGATGGCCTCAGCCCCTTTCCTTGCCGCACCAGATATTTTCACTGTCGCACTTGCTTACTCGCATTCAACGCGATACTATCCGCGGCGTTAGTACCAAGCTGAAAGTCAATTCTGGTCGAACATGTCCCCCGGTATCACTGCCCTCAAGAGCAGTTGCCACCGACAACACGGGATCGACCACCTCGATGGTTTCCAGGTAAAACTTACGACGACACGACCTTTGAATCGAAAGCAAAGGATGTCGCGAAGCACATTTACTCTGACCGAACCAACCTGCAAATTGATCAGGATCTTCACCCTGGGCCCAGAACCTTTGCCCTTGTTGTGTTGCCTGCCCTCCTAAGTACCTACCAGCCAGCCTTAGCGCATTCATATCAAAAGCGCTTGCAACTGGCTGCTTTGTTCCAGTCGGGTTCGTCGTTCGACCAACGGTGGTCGACGTTACTGGAACGTTTTAACGTTGCACGGTTCTTAACCGTGTCATTTGTAGGAACACCTAATAACTATGTCTACTCAAATCCACACTCAGGATGCCATTCGCACCCTAACCAACGCCTTCGCACCAATGAACTGCCTGATCATGGCCGCTCGCAAAGGCTGCTTCAGCTTCACCCTGGTCAACGAACACGGCATCGCTCGTCACAGCGAACGCCTGTACCCCGATCAATACTCCAGCGCAGAACCGCTGCAGGCAGTGATCGAGCGTACCCGTCAGGCACTGGTTGCCTGAGACGCCAGAACGTCGCAACCCTCAAAAGCCTCGCCTCAACGCGGGGCTTTTTATTGCCTGTTGTTTCTGTTTGCCCCCAGCCGATTAAAGTACGAATCGATATAACGGTTATAACGGGAAGCCAAAAATATTTTAAAAACAGTCCTTTACATCAGATATATGACACTACACTTCAACTCAAGCGGCATGATCCGCTTCCGGCGAACCTGATCCCATCCACTGCTGCCAAGCCAAATGTCAGGTATCGCCGACCAATAACAAACCGGAATGTCGAGGGTGTTATGGGGATTGCGGCCAGGGAACTGCGTCTGTATGTGATTCGTCCGACCCTGCAGTATCTGGGGCGCCATAGCCCATGCGCAGAATCGCTGCTGCTAGGTATCGCCGCCAGCCAATCGGACCTGGGCTCGGCCCTGCACGACCGCCGCGGCCACGGCCTGTACTGCATCGCCGAACGCCGCCACGCGGCACTCTGGGACCTGTACCTGGCCCTCGACCCCGAACTGGCCAGCAGGGTCCGGGGCCTGGCCAGCCAGCATGCCTTTCTGAGCAGCCCCCACCTGGAACTCACGGTCAACCTGCGTTATGCCACAGCCATTGCCTGGCTGCTGATCGAAGAACAACGAACCGCGTTGCCGGCTGCCGACGACCTGATCGGCATGGCCCGCCTCTGGAGACAGACGTTCCAACCTCAAGGACGGCTGCGGGATTTCACCCGCGCCTGGAAAACCCACGTCTCCCCGATGAACCTCCTCCCCTGCTGATCGCGTTTTTTGCACGATCGGCGAAGAAAGCTCATTTTTGGTCGGATTGTCCTACAAAACCGCTCTAAATCAAGGCATACAGCCTATAGCGCCGGAACGAAAATGTTGGTAATTTTCGCCCCGGTGATCACCAGGAGTTCTAATAATGAAAAAAGTCATGCTCAAAACAACCATCAGCCTCGCCGTTGCCATGGCATCCAGCCAACTTTTCGCGAGTGGCTTTGCCCTCAACGAACAGAGCATCAGCGGGATGGGTACTGGTTTCGCAGGTCGCTCTTCTTCTGCCGATGATGCAAGCACTGTATTTGGCAACCCTGCCGGCATGTCGCGCCTCAAGCGCCAGCAAGTCACCGGCGGTATGGCCGCTATCGATGCATCGACCGACATCAAGGACACCAGCGGCAGCCGCAGCGGTACCAACAAAGGCGATATGGTGCCTTTCACCTCCGTACCAATGGGTTTCTACGTCAAGCCAATCGATGACCAGTGGGCCTTCGGTCTGGGCGTATACGCTCCTTTCGGTCTGATCACCGACTACGAAAGCTCCTTCCAGGGCCGTAACTTCGGCAGCAAAAGTGAAGTCAAGGTGGTGACCTTCCAGCCAACCGTCAGCTACGCCTTCAACGACAAGGTTTCGATCGGTTTCGGTCCAACCATCAACCGCATTTCCGGTGTGCTGGAATCCACGCTTAACACGCCGTTCACCGCGACCGATGGCCAAGTACAGATCAAAGGCGACGATATCGGCTACGGCTACAACATTGGTGTTCTGGTTCAAGCCACTGACACCACCCGTGTCGGCCTGACTTACCACTCCAAGGTTGATTACAAGCTTGAAGGCCACACTACGGTCTCTCCAGGCGCAGGCACTCCGACTCCAGTCATGAAGGGCGCTCGCTATGACGCGTCTCTGAAAATCCAGACGCCGGAATCCCTCGACCTGTCCGTAACCCAGGAACTCAACGACGCCTGGACCCTGTACGCAGGTACCACCTGGACTCGCTGGAGCCGCCTGAAAGACATCACCGTGGATAACGAAGGTGTCACCGTAGCTGCTGGCGGCGGTGCAGCCCCAGGCGCTTTCACCACCATCAAGGAAGACCAGAACTGGCACGACACCTGGGCCTACGCAATCGGTACTTCGTACCAGTTGAACAAGCAATGGGTCCTGCGTACCGGCCTGACCTTCGATCAGTCGCCCACCAACAACACCGATCGCTCGCCACGCATTCCTACCGGCGACCGGACGATTTTCAGCCTCGGTGCTGGCTGGTCGCCCACTGAAGACCTGACCATCGATGTGGCCTACTCCTACCTCAAGGAAGAAAAGGTCAACATCAACCGCAGCAACACCAGCCCTACCGCTTCGCCGTTGGCACGTAACTACAACGCCGAATACGAAAACAGCGCCAACGGCTTCGGTGTCGGTGCAACCTACCGCTTCTAAGCATCATCGCGCGGGCCACTCCCCGCGTTCCGAAACGAAAAAGCCCCGCATCCAATAGATGCGGGGCTTTTTAGTATTCAGTACAGGGAACTCAGGGCTTGGACGCCAGGGCTTTTTCCACCGCCTCGACCAGCTCCGGACTGTCGGGCTTGGTCAGGCTGGAAAAGCTGGCAATCACATTGCCTTGGCGATCCACCACGTACTTGTAGAAGTTCCATTTCGGCGCGCTGCTCTGTTCGGCCAGAACCTTGAACAGGTGCACAGCGTCCGGCCCCCGGACATTCTGCGGCTCGCTCATGGTGAAGGTCACACCGTAATTGACGTAGCAGACCTTGGCGGTTTCCGCGCCGTCCTTGGCCTCCTGTTTGAAGTCGTTGGAGGGCACGCCCAGCACCTCAAGCCCTTGCTCCCGGTAGCGCTGATACAAGGCTTCCAGGCCTTTGAACTGTGGGGCGAAACCACAGAAACTCGCGGTGTTGACCACCACCAACGGCTTGCCGGCAAAGCGCTGGCACAGGTCGATGGACTCCTTGGCATGGAGCTTGGGCAACGAGCCTTGCAGCAGGGATGGGCAGTCTGCGGCCCAGGCCGAACTCCCCAGGGCAACGAATAGAGCTGGAACCGCCAACCAGCGCGTCAACATGTTCTGCGTCCTTGATCAAATCGTCAGACTGCGACGTTACTCGCCTGTCGTTGCCCCTAGCAAGCGCCCATACCCAACTCCAACAGCGCCAGCCCTCCACGCTGCCAGCCCCACCAGGCCAGCAGCACCAGAGCGGTTCCGAGCACCAGGCCCAAGCCAAGCAAGCCTATGCGGTTCACACCGCGCCTGCCTGGGCTTGCAGGCGTGCCACCGGACGCTCCTGCACTGGCCAATTGAGAGCGGCCGCCAACAGACTCAAGAGAATCGCCACCTGCCAGATCAAGTCATAACTCCCGGTTCGGTCATACACCACGCCTCCCAGCCAGCCACCCAGGAACGAACCCAACTGGTGAAAGAGAAACACAATGCCGCCGAGCATGGACAAGTTGCGCACGCCGAACAAGGTCGCCACCGTGCCATTGGTCAACGGCACGGTCGACAGCCAGAGAAAGCCCATGGCCATGCCGAACAAGTAGGCGCTGGTCTGGGTCACCGGCAACCACAGAAACAAACCGATGACCACCGCTCGCAACAGATAAAGCCCGGTGAGCAGCCGCGGCTTGGACATACGCCCGCCGAGCCAGCCTGCGGTATAGGTGCCGAAGATATTGAACAGGCCGATCAGCGCCAACACCGTGGTGCCAACCGTGGCCGGGAGATGCTGGTCGACCAGGTAAGCCGGCAGATGCACGCCGATAAACACCACCTGGAAGCCACAGACAAAAAAGCCGAAGGCCAGCAGCCAGAACCCGGAATGGGAGCAGGCCTCGCGCAATGCCTGGCCCAGGCTCTGCTCATGGCCAAGCACCGGCAGCGGCTTGTCCTTGAGCATGCTCACCAGCGGCACGATCAGCGCCACCAGCAGCCCCAGGACCAGCAGGGCCGAGGACCAGCCCAGCCAGCCGATCAGCCCCAGGGTGCCCGGTAACATGGCGAACTGGCCAAACGAGCCAGCAGCACTGGCGAGGCCCATGCCCATGCTGCGTTTTTCCGCGGGCAAGGCACGACCGACGACGCCGAGAATCACCGAAAACGAAGTCCCCGAGAGGCCGATGCCGATCAGCAGACCAGCGCTCAGGGACAGCGACAGCGGCGAATCCGAGAGCCCCATGAACACCAGGCCGATCGCATAGAGCACGCCGCCGATCAGCACCACCTTGGCCGCGCCAAAGCGGTCAGCCAAGGCTCCGGTGAACGGCTGCGCCAGGCCCCAGATCAGGTTTTGCAAGGCAATGGCGAAGGCAAACACCTCGCGCCCCCAGCCAAACTGCGCGCTCATGGGCGGCAGAAACAAGCCAAAGCCGTGGCGCACCCCCAAGGACAGCGCCAGAATCAACGCACTGCCCAGAAGCACCCAACCACTGGTACGCCACATCGATGACATTTTTATTCTCCAAATTACGGGTATCTACCCGCTTATAATCGAACGAATGGCGTTCAAGCCAATTCGTTGAGCAAGGCCAACAAGGTCTCGCGCTTCTCTGCACCCAGGCGATCGATCAGACGCTGCTGCGCGGCTTCCCAGGCAGGCAGCGCCGCCGCCAGGCGCTCACAGCCGGCCTCGGTGAGCAACACCAGGCGATTGCGCTGATCTTCACCTTCCACCAGCGTCACCAGCCCCTCGCCTTCCAGGACCCGCAAATTGCGCCCCAGGGTACTGCGATCCAGGCCCATGGCTTCGGCCAGGCTGGAAATACTCGGCTGATCCAGGCGTTGCAGATTGCACAGCAAGGAATACTGGGCAACGTTGATCCCGAAGCCGTCGAGGGCGCCGTCGTAGTGCCTGCTGACGCCACGAGCGGCACGACGCAGGTTGGTGCACAAACATTGAGAAGGAAGCATGGTGCGTGTATATACCCGCGATTCACGTAAAGCAAGAATTTTGCATCCAAGACCTGGCTCAGAACAACGCCAGGCCCACCAGCACTGCCACTTCCAACAACTCCAGCAAAGCACCTGCGGTATCGCCCGTGGTGCCGCCCAGCCGGCGCAGCATCAACTGCCGCAACCAGAAAAACACCACGCTCGACAGCAGCAGTGCGAACACGGCGACGTAACCGGCAAGCATCACGCAACCCAGCGCCACCGCCGCCAGCACCCCACGCCCGGCACGCCGTGGCAGATGATCGGCCAACGCCTGTCCCAGGCCACCGGGACGCACATAGGGCGTGCACAGAAACAGGCCCAGCAGCGAGGCACGACTGATCAGCGGCGCCAGCAACAGCGCCATGCCGTGCTGCTGCTCGATCAACGCCACCAGCGCGACGAACTTGAGCAACACTACCAAGACCAGGGTCACCACCGCGATCGGCCCGCTGCGCGGGTCCTTCATGATGGTCAGCGTGCGTTCGCGATCGCCAAAGCCGCCGAGCCAGGCATCGGCGCTGTCCGCCAGCCCGTCCAGGTGCAGGCCGCCGCTGAGCAGTACCCAGGCGCAGAGCAACAAGGCCCCATGCAGCAGCAACGGCGTACCGTCGAGCAGCCCGTTGAGCCCCCACAACACAACGCCAAACAGCGCACCCACCACGGGATAGAACAGCAGCGAGCGCCCCAGCTCCTGGGGTAACGGCATGCCGGGCAGGCGAATCGGCAAGCTGCTGAGAAACTGCAAGGCGATCCAGAACGGCAGCATGTTCAGCGCCCCTCGCTCAGGCGCCGATCCGCCTCGACCCGCAACGCAAACAAGGCGCCGTGAGCCACCTCGACATTCAGCAACTGCTCGCGGGGCAAGCCTCGCGCCTGTGCCAGCAACAGCCGCATCACCCCGCCATGGCTGATCAGCAACACACGCTGCCCCGCGTACACTAAGTGCAGACGCTCGACAGCCGCCAATACACGCTCGGAAAATGCCAGCACCGGCTCGCCCGCAGGCGGCGTGAAGCTGTAGGGGTCAGCCCAGAATCGACCCAACGCCTCGGCGTCGGTTTCCATCAGCGCGGCGGCGCTCTGGCCTTCCCAGGCACCGAAATGCAGCTCCTGCAAGTCCTTGTCCAGGCTGACCGGCAACCCCAGGCGCGCACCCAATTCCTCGGCGAACCGCGCGCAGCGCTGCAACGGCGAACTGACCAGCCGATCCCAGGGCCCCTGGGCCTCGACCGCCAGGCGCATCTGCTGCCAGCCCTTGGCAGTCAGGGCGTCGTCCAGACTGCCGCGCAATCCGCCACCGAGTTCAGTTTCACCATGGCGCAGCAGGTCAAGGTGCAAGGTCATGCCGGACGATCCGCCACGGCGGCTTCGGCAAAGGTCGCCATCTGCCCGTGCAGGTCGCAGGCCAGGCGCAACAGGGGCACTGCCAGGGCCGCGCCGCTGCCTTCGCCCAAGCGCAGGCCAAGCTCGAGCAGCGGCTCGGCGCCCAGGGTGTCGAGGATGTGCCGATGACCCGGCTCGGCACCGCGATGACCGAACAACAGCCATGGCCGGCAACCCGGGTTGAGGCGTACCGCCACCAGAGCGGCCACGCTGCAAATAAAACCATCCACCAGAACCGCGACCCCTTCCTGGGCACACGCCAGGTAGGCCCCGACCAGGGCCGCCACTTCAAAGCCGCCAAGGTTGAACAAGGTCTGCAAAATGTCCTCACGCTGGGCGCCGTGGAGCTGCAAGGCGCGCTCGATCACCTGCGCCTTGTGGCTGACACCTGCGGCATCGAGCCCGGTGCCTGGCCCTGCGAGATCCGCCACCGGGATCTCCAGCAGCGCACAGGCAATAGCACTGGCCGAGGTGGTGTTGCCGATGCCCATTTCGCCACCGATAAACAACTGGCTGCCTACGGCCAGGGCCCGTCGCGCGCTATCGCGCCCGGCCTGCAAGGCTTGCTTGCCCTGGACTCCGGTCATGGCGGGACCATTCACGAAGTTTTGGGTGCCGGGGCCGAGGTTGAGGTGGCGCACGCCCGACAGATCCAGGCCAGGGTTGATGGTCCCCAGGTCGACCACTTCCAGCTGCGCGCCCAATTGCCGCGCCAGCACACTGATCGCCGCGCCGCCGCTGACAAAGTTGAGCAACATCTGCCCGGTGACGGCCTGCGGATAAGCCGAAACACCTTCGGCCACCACCCCGTGGTCACCGGCAAAAATGGCGAACCACAGCTGGCTCAGCTCGGGCTTGACCCGCCCCTGCAGCCCGGCCAGTTGCACCGCGACCTGCTCCAGGCGGCCAAGGGAACCGGCCGGTTTGGTCAACTCTTGCTGACGGGCGTGCGCCTGCGCCAGGGCCTGGGTGTCCAGCGCTTTGCAGGGGTGCAGCCACCAGGAGTCATTCATAACGCAGTACCTTTCAAAGTCAGGGGCAGGCCGGCGACCGTCAGGATCACTCGCTGACAACGCTCGGCCAGGGCTTGATGCAACCAACCGGCTTCATCGACATAGCGGCGAGTCAATTCGCCCAGCGGCACGACACCCATACCGGTCTCGTTGCTGACAAAAACAATCTGCCCGGGCAAGGCCTCCAGGCACTGCAACAGCGCGTCGCGCTCGGCCGCCAGGCGTTCGGCGTCATCGAGCATCAGCAGGTTGGTCAGCCACAGGGTCAGGCAATCCACAAGCAGGCAACGCTCGGGCGCCGCGTTTTCCCGCAGCACCCGGGCCAGGGCCAGGGGTTCTTCGATCAACGCCCAGTGCGCCGGGCGCCGCTCGCGGTGATGCAGGATGCGCTGGTTCATCTCGCCATCCAGCGGCTGGCTGGTTGCGATATAAGTCACGGCCAAGGCGCTGTCGACGGCGAGCTTTTCAGCCAGGCGGCTTTTACCGGAACGGGCACCGCCGAGTATCAGTTGCAACATGCTTGGGCCCCTTAGAGCTTGAAGGACGAGCCGGTTAAAGCCCGCAGAGTTGGCGCAGACAGGCGGTGTCCAGATGCTGCTCCACCAGATCGGCCAGGCGTTCGATATCGCGCTCGCGCAGGGCGTGGTAATCGATCTCCTGCACGTCCGCCAAGCCCGCCCAACGCAGCAGCGCCGTGCAAGCCGCCGGGGCCTCGAACAGACCATGCAGGTAGCTGCCGAGAATCTGCCCATCGGCACTCCGGGCGCCGTCGCTGCGGCCGTCGTCCAGCAGCACCGCTGGCCGCTCCAGGCCCGGGCCGGTGGTAACCCCAGCATGGATTTCATAACCACTGACCGCAGCGTTTTCCAGGGTCAGATGGCCACGGACATTGCGCAGTTGCTTGTCTGCTTCAAGCTCGGTGGAGAACGCCAGCAAGCCCAGCCCCGAGCTCGAACCGGGCGCCCCTTCGAGCCCCAAGGGGTCGTGCACCTGCTCGCCGAGCATCTGCAAACCGCCACAAATGCCCAGCAGCTTGCCGCCGTAACGCAGGTGCCGGGCGATGGCATCTTCCCAACCATTGGCGCGCAGGTACGCCAGGTCGCTGCGCACGCTTTTCGAGCCGGGAAGGATGATCAGGTCGGCCGACGGAATCGCCTGGCCCGGGCCGACAAACTGCAAGTCGACCTGAGGGTGCAAACGCAGCGGATCAAAATCGGTGTGGTTGCTGATCCGTGGCAACACCGGCACCACCACTTTCAATACCTGCTCGACCTTGACTGCCTGGCGCTGGTCGATGCCATCCTCAGCCTCCAGGTGCAGGTCCATCACATACGGCAGGACCCCAACCACCGGTTTGCCGGTACGCGCTTCGAGCCAGTCCAGGCCCGGTTGCAGCAAGGCGATATCGCCGCGAAAACGGTTGATGATAAAGCCCTTGACCCGCGCCTGCTCCGAGGCCGACAGCAGTTCCAGGGTGCCCACCAGATGGGCGAAGACCCCGCCACGATTGATGTCGGCAATCAACAGCACCGGACAGTCCACCGCTTCGGCAAAGCCCATATTGGCGATATCGCCAGCCCGCAGATTAATCTCCGCCGGCGACCCGGCCCCCTCCACCATCACCACTGGATAAGCCGCGCTCAACCGTTGGTGGGACGCCAGCACCGCCTGCATGGCGATGGCTTTGTAGTCGTGATAAGCCACCGCGTTCATGCTGGTGACGGCGCGCCCATGAATGATGACCTGGGCCCCTGTATCGCTGTTGGGCTTGAGCAGCACCGGGTTCATATCGGTGTGGGGCTCAAGATTGGCGGCCTGGGCCTGGACCGCCTGGGCCCGGCCGATTTCGCCGCCGTCGGCGGTGACCGCACTGTTGAGCGCCATGTTCTGCGGTTTGAACGGCACCACGCTGACCCCCTGGCGGATCAGCCAGCGGCACAGGGCGGTGACCAGGGTACTTTTGCCGGCATCCGACGTGGTGCCTTGCACCATCAGGGTGGTCATGGGGTGTCCTTGGAATAGGCCTGCAGCGCTTGCTCCAGGCGCGACCAGTCGGCTTCATCGGCCGGCAGGCCAAAACGCAGGCTGCTGTTGTGCACGAACAGCCGCAGGAGGATGCCGCGCTGCGCCATGAACTCATACAGGTTCTCGGCGTCGGCCACGATCAACCATTGAAACAGCGCACAGCCGCCCTGCGGCTTGAGGCCATGGCACTCAAGAAGGGCCGCCAGGCGCAGGCTGGCCGCGTCGCAACGCAAGCGCTGGCGGGCATGCCCCGGGGCATCTTGCAGGCAGGCCTGGCCCACCACCCGGGTCGGGCCGCTCACGGCCCAAGGGCCAACCTGTTCGGCCAGCAGCTTGAGCAGCTTGCGTTCGGCCAGAACAAACCCCAGGCGCACACCGGCCAGGCCGAAGAACTTGCCGAACGAACGCAACACGATCAACCCCACCTGGTGCGCATGGGCCGCCAAGCTCAGGTGCGGGGTGTTATCCATAAAGGCTTCATCCACCACCAGCCAACCACCGCGCTGAGCCAGGCGTCCATGCCAATCGAGCAGGCGCTCCGGGGGCAGGCTCAGGCCCGTAGGGTTGTTCGGGTTGACCACCACCAGCACATCGAGGCTGTCGAGGAAGAAGTCGACTTCCTGCTCCAGCACTTCGCGCACGATATAACCGCTGCGGCGCCAGGCCTCGGCGTGCTCGGCGTAGCACGGCGACAACACCCCAACCTTGCCGGCGCGGCGCAAACGCGGCAGCAACTGAATCGCTGCTTGTGACCCGGCAACCGGCAATACTTCGCTGGCGCCGTAATAGTCACACGCCGCACGTTCCAGGCCGTCATCGGTTTCCGGCAGGCGCGCCCAGGCACGCAAGGGGATCTGCGGAATCGCAAATGGCCAGGGCGCCAGGCCACTGGACAGGTCCAGCCAGGCGTCCTCGGCGATCCCGTATTGCGCCGCGGCCTTGCGCAGCCGTCCGCCGTGCTCAAGCATAAAACTCAGCCCCCACACACAGAATCAATAGCCATAACCACACCCCGCGCTGCACCAATTGCCAGCCGCGATCAATGGACGCGGCGTCCGCTGGCACGCCCTCGCCCAGCGGCGGGCGCTGGTGCAGTTCACCGTGATAGATCGCCGCGCCGCCCAACTCCACCCCCAGGGCACCGGCGCCTGCGGCCATGACCGGGCCGGCATTCGGGCTGTCCCAGGTCGGGCCCTGGCGCCGCCAGCACTTGAGCGCCAGGCGGGTCTTGCCCAGCAGCGCGTAGGTCAAGGCCACCAGCCGTGCCGGAATGTAGTTGAGCACATCGTCGATTTTTGCCGCCGCCCAGCCGAAGCGTTCGAAGCGTTCATTGCGATAGCCCCACATCGCGTCCAGGGTGTTGCTCAGGCGATAGAGCACCACCCCCGGCGCGCCAGCCACGGCGAACCAGAACAACGCCGCGAACACCGCATCGCTGCCGTTCTCCAGCACCGACTCCGTGGCGGCGCGAGCGACGGCGGTGGCGTCCAGCTCGCTGGTCTCACGACTGACCAGGTAACCGACCCGTTGCCGCGCCTGCTCCAGATCATCGCTGCGCAACGCCTGGGCCACCGGCTCGACATGCTCACCCAGGCTGCGCAAGCCCAGGGCGCAATACAACGCCAGAATCTCCACCAGCCAGCCGATATAAGGCAGCCATGACAACGCCGTGGCTAACAGGGTCAGCGGCAGCACCGCCAGCACCCAGGCCGTGACCCCGTGGCTGCGCCAGCCGCGCCCGGCGGAATTGAAACGTTGCTCGATACGGTCGGCAAAACGGCCGAACGCCACCAGCGGATGCCAGCGCTTGGGCTCGCCCAGCAGCGCATCCAGCGCAACCCCGGCGACACTCAGCAACGCCACACTCATTGACTCACTCCCCAGAAATTTTCATACAGCAATTCACTCAGCGGGCGCGGTTGCGCCCAGCCTTCGAGCGCCAACATCGGCGCCGGGTAAAACTCGGTAACCGGCCCCAGGCACAACACCGCCAGCGGCTTGGCCCCCGGCGGCAATCCCAGCAGGTCAGCCAGGGCCTGGGGTTCGAACAGCGACACCCAGCCCATGCCCAGGCCCTCGGCCCGCGCTGCCAGCCACAGGTTCTGGATCGCGCAGGACAGCGAGGCCATGTCCATTTCCGGCAGCGTACGGCGGCCGAAGATGTGCCGTTCGCGGCCGTCCATCAAGGCCGCCACCAGCACCTCGGCACACTCGTTGATGCCCTCGACCTTGAGCTTCATGAACTCATCAGAACGCTGGCCAAGGGCCTCGGCAGTGCGCACCCGCTCCTCTTCCACCAACTGCTGGATCTTGCCGCGCAGCTCACGGTCGCTGATGCGGATAAAGCGCCACGGCTGCATCAAGCCGACACTGGGCGCCTGGTGCGCAGCTTCGAGCAGGCGCTGCAACAGCGCGGGCTCAACGCTGCCAGCGGCGAAGTGGCGCATGTCACGCCGCTCAGCGATGGCGCGATAGACCGCAGCCCGCTCGGCGTCTGAAAAAGACTTGTCGTTCATGAAGGTTCAGCAACCGCTGGCGCCGGCTTACCGACAGTCGCCAGCGACGGTTCAGGGGCAAACAGCGCCGCCACCGCTGCCGGGTTGGACGGGAAATAAAAGTGCACATAAGAGGCGGTCATCCGCCCATCGCGATACACCGCTTCGGCGCCGCGCCCGCCATTGGGGCTCACGCCACGGGCAATCGGCGTCAACTCGGTGCTGGTCAGCGAATGGTGGTAGGTGTGGCCGCGCAAGGTTCCTTCCGGCAACTGCACATCCTGCAGGGCCAGGGCCGCCAGGCGCTTTTGCATCACCGCATCACCGGGCAACAGCCCCAACAGACGGGCACTGTGGCCCTCGACATCGGTCAGGGAGTCCAACAGGTAGAGCATGCCGCCACATTCGGCGAGCAAGGGCTTGCCGGCGCCGTGGTGGGCACGGATCGCCTCAAGCATTGCGCTGTTTTCAGCCAGGGCCTGGTGATGCAGTTCCGGGTAGCCGCCGGGCAGGTACAGGCTGTCGGCAGCCGGTAACTCGCGGTCGTGGATCGGCGAGAAGAACGACAACTCGGCGCCCATTGCCCGCAGCAGGTCCAGGCTCGCCCCATACGTGAAGGCAAAGGCCTCGTCCCGGGCCACGGCGATGCGCACCCCAGCCAGCAGCGGTTCGGCGCTGACCACCTCGGGCGCGGCGAAGGTTACCGCCGGCGGCAGCGCCACTTCGCAGCTACCGGCCAGGGCATCCGCCGCTGCGTCCAGGCGCAGGTCGAGATCGTTCAATTCACTGGCCTGCACCAGCCCCAGATGTCGGCTCGGCAGTTCGATACTGGTCTCCCGGGACAAGGCGCCATACCAGCACAGGCCCTCGGTCAGGCTGCCTTCGAGCAACTGGGCGTGGCGCAGGGTGCCCACCCGATTGGCCAACACGCCGGCGAATGGCAAGTCCGGCTGGTAGCGCGCCAGGCCCAAAGCCAGGGCGCCAAAGGTCTGGGCCATGGCCGTGCCGTCGATCACCGCCAGCACCGGCACGCCAAAATGCCGCGCCAGGTCGGCGCTGGACGGTGTGCCATCGAACAGGCCCATGACCCCTTCGATCAGGATCAGGTCCGCTTCGGCGGCGGCCTCCCACAACAGACGGCGACTCTCTTGCTCGCCGACCATCCACATATCCAGTTGGTACACCGGCGCGCCGCTGGCACGTTCGAGGATCATCGGGTCGAGAAAGTCCGGGCCGCACTTGAATACCCGAACCTTGCGCCCCTGGTTGCGATGCAAGCGGGCCAGGGCGGCGGTCACGGTGGTCTTGCCCTGGCCGGAAGCCGGGGCGGCGATCAATACCGCCGGACAATGACGAGCATCACTCATGCTCGAACACTCACAGTTCCACCCCTTTCTGCGCCTTGATCCCGGCCTGGAACGCATGTTTGACCACGCCCATTTCGGTGACGGTGTCCGCCAGTTCGATCATTTCCGGCTTGGCGCCACGACCGGTGACCACCACATGCTGCATCGGTGGACGGGCTTGCAGGTCGCTGAGCACCAGGTCCAGGTCCAGGTAACCGTGCTTGAGGGCAATGTTCAGCTCATCGAGCACCACCAGGCCGATGGCCGGGTCGCGCAATAGCTGACGGGACACTTCCCAGGCGGCTTCGGCGGCGGCGATATCGCGCTGGCGATCCTGTGTCTCCCAGGTGAAACCCTCGCCCATCACGTGAAACCGCACCTGTTCGGGGAAACGCCGGAAGAACAGTTCTTCCCCGGTGCTGTTGCGACCCTTGATAAATTGCACCACGCCGCATTGCATGCCGTGGCCCATGGAACGGGCGAGCATGCCAAAGGCCGAGCTGCTCTTGCCTTTGCCATTGCCGGTCAACACCAGCAGCAGTCCGCACTCGTTCGGCGAGTTGGCGATGCGCTCATCGATCACGGCTTTTTTGCGCAACATGCGCGCCAGATGGCGCTCGTCACGATCGGGGGATTGGGTCATGGGGCAGCTCTCCGTTGGGGCTGGATAACGGGGGGCAGGAATAGAAATAGACGGCGCAAGCCTGGCATCGCCCACCGTGATGCCGTTGGATGGATCAGGCCGGTCTCCGGGCTTGTGAGCAGCATCACTGCCGAACCGCGCGCCTTCCCATGTCGGTTCGACACAGTGGCACCAAGCGCGGTCTTGACTCACTTACCGTTGCGGGGGCAGCGCCGGAATCGTCGCCCGCTCCTGTTCGGAACACGCACTCACCGGCTTCCCTGTTTCACCCTGTCGACCCATGGCCACAGAGCACCTGAAACAAGTCGCGAAGGTTAGAGGGTTGGGGGTGGAGCGTCAATTAAAGCCCGCTGTCGGTGGGTGTGAAGTGCTGCACCAGATCAATTAAATGGCGCCAATCTTGTGCCACACTGCATTGATATCAAATAGCCACAATCTGGCTACCCACATCAATCAGACAAAAACAAGGGTGCGTTCAATGCAAGGAATGATCATCAGCAATCCGAAACTGGAGTTTCTGCGCCCGATGCTGGAGCGCTGGTTTGACTGCATTGACCGCTACAACGCAGTGCGTGGCGATAACGAATGCCCGTACTGGTTTGATGAAGAGGCCAACCTCGGCCTGCTGTCAGTGGCCGCCTGGATGGCAGAAATGGTCACCTTGCAGCACAGCCCGAGTAAAAAACAGCTTGAAGAAGGCAACCGCAACGGCCGCGTCGACCTGTACCTGGCCACCCAGCAAGAGCGCGCCTTCCTCCAGGTCAGCCAACGCTGGCCGCAGATCAACAACCTGCAACTGACCCACGCCCTGCTGGACATCAGCAGTGATGCCAGAAAAATCGCCTACCCCAATGAACTGAGGCTGGGCTGCCTGTTTATCGCCCCACTCAAAGCCCAGCACAGCGCCACACCGGAAGAACTCCAGGACATGCTCGACGACCTGCAAAAGGAACACACGTGTGCCGTCGCCTGGTACTTCCCCTACGCTTACCGCAAATTCCACAACGACAGCGGCAATTACCACCCCGGGGTTGCAGTGCTGTTAAAAGAGGCACGTTGATCAGGTTGAACCATCGGCTGGCGATGCTTCTCTATGAATACAAAGACTCCAGTGCATTCACAGGGACATCGGCATGCTCATCAAGCCTCAATTCGCTCTTCTGATCGCCGTCGCCGCGGGCCTTGCCGGCTGCGGCGAAACCTCCAGCCTGCGCGTCGCGGACGGCACCGGCCCGTCACCGCAATTGCCGGAACCCAATAAAACCCTGATCCCCACAGTGAACATCGCACCGGCCATCGGCTGGCCCGAGGGCGCCACGCCCATCGCCGCGCCAGGCACCCAAGTCGGGGCGTTCGCCGAAAAGCTCGATCACCCACGCTGGCTCTACGTGCTGCCCAACGGCGATGTGCTGGTGGCCGAGACCAATGCCCCGCCCAAGCCCGATGACAGCAAAGGCATCCGTGGCTGGGTCATGGAGAAGGTCATGGGCCGCGCCGGCGCTGGCGTGCCGAGCGCGAACCGCATCACCTTGCTGCGCGACCAGGACCACGACGGGGTGACGGAAACCCGCACGGTATTCCTCGAGAACCTGAATTCACCGTTCGGCATGACCCTGGTCGGCAACGATCTGTACGTGGCCGACACCGATCAGTTGCTGCGCTTCCCCTATCAAGGCGGTGAGACGTCCATCAGCGCGCCGCCGACCAAAGTCGTCGACCTGCCAGCAGGCACCCTCAACCATCACTGGACCAAGAACGTGATCGCCAGCAAGGACGGCCGCAAGCTCTACGTCACGGTTGGCTCCAACAGCAACGTCGGTGAAAACGGCCTGGACCAGGAACAGGGACGGGCGGCGATCTGGGAAGTGGACCGCGTCACCGGCCATCACCGGACTTTCGCCTCAGGCTTGCGCAACCCCAACGGCCTGGCCTGGGAGCCGCAAAGCGGAGAACTCTGGACGGCGGTCAACGAGCGCGATGAAATCGGCAGCGACCTGGTGCCGGACTACATCACCTCAGTCAAGGACGGTGCGTTCTACGGCTGGCCATTCAGCTACTACGGACAGCACGTCGACGTACGGGTCTCGCCACAGAATCTCGACCTGGTGGCCAAGGCCATCGCCCCGGATTATGCGGTAGGACCACACACCGCCTCACTGAGCCTGACCTTTGCCGAGGGCGGCAAGTTGCCAGCCTTCACCCAGGGCGCGTTTATCGGCCAGCACGGCTCATGGAACCGCAAGCCCCACAGTGGCTATAAGGTGATCTTCGTCCCCTTCAGCGACGGCAAGCCTCAGGGGCAACCGATCGACGTGCTCACGGGCTTTCTCAGCGACGACGAAAAAGCCATGGGCCGCCCGGTCGGCGTCGTGATCGATCAACAGGGCAACCTGTTGGTGGCTGACGATGTCGGCAACAAGATCTGGCGCGTATCACCGGCCAAGGCGCCATAACCTCAGCGCTTGCGACACAGGGTCAGGCCATCCCCCAGGGGGAGCAGCGACAGATCGACACGCGAGTCATCCTTCAAGGCGCGATTGAGCGCCTGGATGGCTCGGGTGTCAGCGCTGTCCGGCTCGGCCTGCAGCACCCGGCCGCTCCACAGGGTGTTATCAAACACCGCCAGCCCGCCCACACGCAGCAAACTCAGGGCGCTCTCCAAGTAAGCCGGGTAATTGGCCTTGTCGGCATCGATAAAGATCAGGTCAAAGCTGCCTTGGTATCCTGCCCCCTGCAACTGAGCGAGGGTTTCCAGGGCCGGCGCCAGCCGCAACTCGATGCGCCCCGCCAACCCGGCTTCCTGCCAGTAGCGGATCGCGGTGGCATTGTAGTCACCGGGGATATCGCAGCAGATCAGCACCCCCTCGTCCGGCAGTGCGGCCGCCATGCACAGCGCGCTGTAACCGGTGAACGTGCCCACCTCCAGCAAGCGCCGCGCGCCCATGAGACGCACCAGCAGCGCAAGGAACTGGCCCTGCTCCGGCGCCACTTGCCAGCGCGCCGTGGGCAGGGCCTGGGTTTCTTCACGCAAACGGCGCAGCAAGGGCGTCTCACGCAGGGAGACGTCCAGCAGATAGTGGTAGAGAGCGTCGTCGAGGTTGAGGCTACGAGCGGTCATCATCACCTCGACACAGGCGGGAAACTAAGGGTTGTGGGCCAGTTGCCCGGGTTGCAGAACGCGTTTGGCGCTGAGGTAGGCCTTTTGCCAATAGGCCTTGGACAGGCTGTCCAGCTTGACCGTACCGCCAGTGGCGGGGGCATGGACGAAACGCCCCTCCCCTACATAGATCCCGGCATGGCTGACCTGGGAACCGCCATTGGTGGCGAAAAAGATCAGGTCACCGGTTTGCAGTGAATCCTTGCCGATATCCGGGGCGCGCATGCCGATCATCTCGCGCGTCGAACGCGGCAGGGAAATACCCGCAGCGTCACGATAGACATAGCCAATCAGACCACTGCAATCGAAACCGGCATCAGGGGTATTGCCACCCCAGCGATACGGCGTACCCACCAGACCCAAGGCACGAAACAGCACATCTTCGGCAGCTGGCGAAAAGGTCTGGTTGTTATTGAAGACAGGGGTGCGTACGACCGGCGCAGGTGGCGGGGTACGGCTGGCGCAGGCGCTGAGCAGCGCGGCGAGAACAATGAGGGTGAGGCGGGCCGACGTCGACATAAGCAGAACAATCCTGATCCGGATGCGGCTTTCTCTGCCGTGAGGCTGAAAACAAAACCGCGTAAGCAAGGGCTTACGCGGTCAGTCATCAATAATAGATCAGAATTCTAGCGGCTACGCGGCAAACTTCAAGTAAGACTTTAAGTTCGCCTTACGAAAAATATGCTTATTTGCGAGCAGTGACCGTGGTCGGCGCCATGGCGAGTGCACGCTTGGCTTCGATAAAGGTTTTGCTCCAGTAGCGATCACCCAGGCTATCGACTCGAACACCACCGCTGCGGCGGCTGCTGGAGTGGATGAACTGGTCATCGCCCAGGTAGATCCCGGCGTGGCTGACACGACCACGGCCATTGGTGCTGAAGAACAGCAGATCACCAGGCTTGAGGTTGTTGCGAGCGACCAGAGGGGCATTCACGTTGATCATTTCGCGAGTGGAGCGCGGCAGGTTCATGCCAGCCTCTTCACGAAACAGATAACCGATAAAACCGCTGCAATCGAAACCGGCTTCAGAAGTGCCGCCGAAGCGGTAACGGGTACCGATCAAGGACATGCCGCGCTCGAGAATGCTGTCAGCCAGAACAGGCAACTGATAAGGCTTGCTATCAGCGAATTCAGCCAGTTCCTTTTCGGTGGCCAGCTCTTCCTGGTAAACAACGGAAGACTGAGCCTTAACAGAGTGTTGAACCTGCTGCACTTGTTGCTGCTGGGTCACTGGAGAGTGAGCGGCGCAACCAAACAACAGGGTGACGAGTGCGAGAGGCACGAGGGGTGCGAAGCGATTTAGCATGGGCACGACCGTGGCTGAAGTTGTAAAGAAGCCGAGACTATGCCTTCTATCGCCCTCATTTGCAAATTCAATCGATCCAAATGTGACTTATGAGTTTCTCGTTTACATCTAAGGCCTTAAGCCCAATTTAAAAGCTGCGCGCATCCTGAAGCGTTTCAGGAAGCGGATTTTTTGGCGCCTGGAATATGCCAAAAGACCCTGCAGGCCGCAGTTTTACCAGCCTAGGGTTTCTTTGAGGAAGGGGATTGTGAGCTTGCGCTGGGCTTGCAGAGAGGCCTGATCGAGACGTTCAAGCAGCTCGAACAACGCGCTCATGCTGCGGGTTCCGCGGGTCAAAATAAAATGCCCGACTTCGTCGGTCAGGTGCAGTCCGCGACGTGAAGCGCGCAATTGCAAGGCGCGCAATTTGTCCTCATCGGACAAGGGTCGCATCTGAAAAATCAGCGCCAGGGTTAGGCGTGATTTCAAATCCGCCAGTTTTACCGGCAACTCCCGGGGCGAGGTCGAAGCGGCAATCAGCAACCGCCGACCACTGTCCCGTAAGCGATTGAACAGGTGGAACAGCGCCTCTTCCCAATCCGCCTTACCCGCGACCGCCTGCAGGTCATCCAGGCAGACCAGTTCGTATTGTTCAAGGTTGTCGAGGATCTCAATACCGCGATCAAGCAGCTCCGCCAATGGCAGGTAGACCGCCGGCTCACCCATTTGCTCGAAACGCAGGCAGGCCGCCTGCAGCAGATGCGTACGCCCCACCCCATCCTTGCCCCACAGGTAGATCAGGCTTTCGGTCCAGCCGGCGTCGGCTTCGCAAAGCCGCTCGACATAGCCGAGTGCAGCGGCATTGGCGCCTGGGTAGTAATTGATGAAGGTGGCGTCATCACGCAGACGCACACCTAGGGGCAGCTGAATCGGTTTCATGCTGACTGAACAGTTCGAAATGAACCGTTAGTGGCCTCTGTGTAAAGTTTGCAAAGTTTATACCCGTGACGCCGGCCGCACAATGCAGCAGACCACAAGCAAAATCAAAGGTTTGCGTTAACCGGAGGGAATCGGGGGCATAGCTTTAACGGCAAATGTGACAGCCACAGGAGCCGCCAGGGCCACCCCGAACCGGCCGAGGTCCGCCCTGGAGCTGTCACATGAGCCGTTACAGATCCGGGTCTTCGACACCACTGTAGACGTCGGAATCCTTGTACAAGTCGTGCATATGGCGCACCAGCACCATGATCACCGCCGCCACCGGCAAGGCCAGCAGCACCCCGGTAAAGCCAAACAGCTCGCCGCCCGCCAGGATCGCAAAGATCACCGCCACCGGATGCAGGCCAATGCGATCGCCCACCAGCAACGGCGTCAGGACCATACCCTCAAGCGCCTGGCCAACCATAAACACCGCGACGATGGCGATCATGGGATACAAGTCGCCGCCGAACTGGAACAACCCGGCAATCAGAGCCGCGCCTATCCCGATGACAAACCCCATATACGGCACGATGGCCGCGAGGCCAGCGATCAGGCCGATCAACAGCCCAAGCTCAAGCCCCACCAGCATCAGACCGGCAGCGTAGATCACCCCCAGCGCCAGCATCACCAGCAACTGCCCGCGGACAAACGCCCCCAGCACCTCGTGGCACTCACCAGCCAGGGCCACCACGCGCGCTTCGCGATTGCGGGGCAGCAGGCTGCGAATCTTGGCCATCATCAGGTCCCAGTCACGCAACAGATAGAAACTGACCACTGGGATCAGCACCAGGTTGGCCAGCCAGCCGATCAGCGCCAGGCTCGACGCAGTCGCCTGGCTCAGTACCACGCTGACAATGTCGGTGGTCTGCCCCATATGCTCGCTGATCGCAGCCTTGACCTTGTCGAACTTCCAGAAGCCATCGGCCAGCCCCAGCTTGGACTGCACCCACGGCATGGCCGTGTGCTGCAACCAATCGAGCATCTGCGGCGCCAGCTCGTACAGGCGGAACAGCTGCTTGGCCAGCATTGGCACCAAAATCAGCAACAGCGCCATGACGATCAGCGTAAACAGTGCAAACACCGCCACCACACCCCAGGTGCGCGAGAGGCCGTGTTTTTCCAGGCGATCCACCAGCGGGTCGAACAGATAGGCCAGCAGCAGGGCCACCAGGAACGGCGTCAGGATCGGATGTAACAGGTATACAAACGCACACAGCAGGGCCAATCCGCCCAACCAGACCCAACGACGCGAATCGGCCATGAACCACTCCATCTTCTATATAAGGAAAGAACTGCTTACCAACGAAAGCGCAACTGCGGAGTCGGCGCCGCAGCAGCGCCTTCGACTGCCGGCTGAGCCGGGACCAGGGACTCGCCAGGAACAACCTCCGCCAGCTTGGCCAGCGACAACTGCGCCCGCACTTGATCAGGGCTGCCATTGACCCGATACACCACGCGATCACCCTCGGCGCTCTGCATCTGCGCACCAAAAGGCTCTAACAAATGTTCCAGCGCCGCGTAGCGCTCCAGGTTCATGCCCTGCACTTCCAGCAACTGCTCGCTGGCCGCCCCAGGCTTGCTGACAAAACGCGGCGCCAGGCGCTGGCTGACCGCCAGTAACACGGCATCGGCCAGAGCGGCAGTATCGGCCCCCTGGACGCTGCCCTGCTCTTTTTGATCCCCCAGCCACAGCCGCCATTTGGCCTGCCACTGACCACCTTCCTCCCGGGCATGCACGGCCAGCAAGGCATCGGCGCCGTAACGTTCGGACGCCGCGCGCAATGGCGTCGGATCGGCCCCCTCCAGGTTCGGCGCAGTGGCCACCCATTGCTCTTCCAGGTCGCCCATAGGCAAACGCAGTGGCAAGCCGCGATGCTGCGCCGCACGCCGCAGCGGCAAGGCGTTGGCCTGGCCATCTCCCACCAGGCTCGAGCCCTCGACCGAATCGCTCAACCACCAGCCAAGAATGGATGGGCGATTACTGCCCCACAACGACAGACCAGCCTGGCGCAACGCGCGATCAGTGCTCACCGGGTCGAAATCCACCTGCAGGCTCTCCGGTGGCCCGGCGTCATAACCGTACTGACTGATGATCTGCTGCGGATCCTTGCGCACCGCCGCCAGCCCCGGACCCTGGGCCGCCTTGGCGTCGCCGGTCAAACGCAATACCAGAGTTTCCAGCGCACGCTGGGTGGCCTGCTCACGCTCCTCCGGAGTCTGGCCGTTAACCGGTTCGCGAACTTGATAAAGGCCATTGAGGGTTTCGGCATGACTCGCCAGGCTGACCAACGACAAACAGCCCACAAAAAGAAATTTACACAAACGCATGGAAGATTCCCGACGACAAAAAACGGCTGAAACAGAACCTGTGAAGCAGATCGCGCAAGGCTGTGACCACTGACTCCGGCAAAACATTCACAGATCCCGGGTAAGTTTTCGTACTGCCATAACGATAGCCGCTAAGAGGCTATACCTTATACAGCCATGTACACGGCCACCAACATGCGCCGTAATGGTTTTTTTAACGCGATATACCCCTGCCCGTCGGCCCGAGGATGGCCGCTGCCTCTCAAGCCTGATAAAATCGCGCGCCTTCGCAGACCGGCTATAGCTGGGCACCCTGAAATACTCCGACGGCAAACCCGCTCGCAGTGTCTCGGCGGTCTCACTGGACTCGGTCGATACCCCTGAATCCCCCCTAAAGGCCTGGATCATGAGCAAGCAACCCTCCCTGAGCTACAAGGACGCCGGTGTAGACATCGACGCCGGTGAAGCATTGGTCGAACGCATCAAGAGCGTCGCCAAGCGCACTGCGCGCCCGGAAGTCATGGGCGGCCTGGGCGGTTTCGGCGCCCTCTGCGAAATCCCGGCCGGCTACAAGCAACCGGTGCTGGTCTCCGGCACCGACGGCGTGGGCACCAAATTGCGCCTGGCGCTGAACCTGAACAAACACGACAGCATCGGCATCGACCTGGTCGCCATGTGCGTCAACGACCTGGTGGTCTGTGGCGCAGAGCCGCTGTTCTTCCTCGACTACTACGCCACCGGCAAGCTCAACGTTGAAACCGCCACCCAAGTGGTCACCGGTATCGGTGCAGGCTGCGAACTGTCCGGCTGCTCCCTGGTCGGCGGCGAAACCGCTGAAATGCCTGGCATGTACGAAGGCGAAGACTACGATCTGGCCGGTTTCTGCGTCGGCGTCGTGGAAAAATCCGAAATCATCGACGGCTCGAAAGTTGCCAGCGGCGACGCCCTGCTCGCCCTGCCATCGTCCGGCCCGCACTCCAACGGCTACTCGCTGATCCGCAAGATCATCGAAGTGTCGGGTGCCGACATCGAAAACATCCAGCTCGACGGCAAGCCGTTGACCGATCTGCTGATGGCTCCGACCCGCATCTACGTCAAACCCCTGCTCAAACTGATCAAGGACACTGGCGCGGTCAAGGCCATGGCCCACATCACTGGCGGCGGCTTGCTGGACAACATTCCACGGGTCTTGCCAAAAGGCGCCCAGGCGATTGTCGATGTGGCCAGCTGGCAGCGTCCGGCGGTATTCGACTGGCTGCAAGAGAAAGGCAACGTCAACGAAACCGAAATGCACCGCGTGCTGAACTGCGGCGTCGGCATGGTCATCTGCGTGGCTCAAGAGCACGTTGAAACTGCGCTGAACGTACTGCGTGAAGCCGGCGAGCAGCCTTGGGTCATCGGCCAGATCGCCACCGCTCCAGAAGGCGCGGCTCAGGTTGAACTGAAGAACCTTAAGGCGCACTGATGCCTGCAACCTGTGATGTCGTGGTGCTGCTCTCCGGCACCGGCAGTAACTTGCAGGCCCTGATCGACAGCACGCGCACCGGCGACAGCCCGGTGCGCATCGCTGCGGTGATCTCCAACCGCGCCGACGCCTACGGCCTGCAACGCGCCAAGGATGCGGGTATCGCCACCCGCGCCCTGGACCACAAGGCCTTCGAAGGCCGCGAAGCCTTCGACGCCGCGCTGATCGAGCTGATCGACGCCTTCCAACCCAAACTGGTGGTACTTGCCGGCTTCATGCGCATTCTCAGCGCGGACTTCGTGCGTCACTACCAGGGCCGCCTGCTCAATATTCACCCCTCTCTGCTGCCCAAATACAAAGGGTTACACACTCACCAGCGCGCGCTAGAGGCCGCAGACACTGAGCACGGCTGCAGCGTGCACTTTGTCACCGAGGAACTCGATGGCGGACCTCTGGTCGTACAGGCAGTGATCCCGGTAGAGTTGGACGACTCGCCGCACAGCCTGGCGCAGCGAGTACATGCCCAGGAACACCAGATCTACCCGCTGGCCGTGCGCTGGTTTGCCGAAGGTCGGCTGACGCTCGGCGAACAGGGTGCTTTACTGGATGGTCAGCTACTTGCCGCCAGCGGCTATTTGATTCGAACCTAGGAGATTTTATGCGTCGTGCCCTGCTCTTCGCTTGCGCTCTGCTCGCCCTGCCCGTTGTGCAGGCGGCGGACCTTCAACCTTTCTCCGCCAGCTATACCGCCGACTGGAAACAACTTCCAATGAGCGGAACCGCTGAACGCAGCCTTGAAAAAACCAGCAATGGCGCCTGGAAGCTGAGCTTCAAGGCCTCCATGATGATTGCCAGCCTGACTGAAGAAAGCACCGTGACCCTGGACAAGGACACCTTGCTGCCCCAGTCCTACCACTTCGAACGTGGCGGCCTGGGCAAAGCCAAAAAGGCTGACCTGGACTTCGACTGGACCACCAAGATGGTCACCGGCACCGACCGTGGCGATCCGGTCAAGCTGCCGCTCAACCGCGGCATGGTCGACAAGTCCACCTATCAGTTGGCCCTGCAGCACGACGTAGCCGCCGGTAAAAAGAGCATGAGCTACCAGGTCGTCGATGGCGGCGAAGTCGACACCTATGACTTCCGCGTCCTGGCCGCCGAGAAGGTTGACACCAAGGCCGGCCAGATCGAAGCGATCAAGGTCGAACGCGTGCGTGATCCGACGCAAAGCAAGCGCACCACCGTGATGTGGTTCGCCAAGGACTGGGACTACCTGCTGGTCCGCCTGCAACAGGTTGAAACCGACGGCAAGGAGTACAACATCATGCTCCTCAATGGCACCGTCAACGGTAAGGCTGTCAAAGGCAACTGAACCGCAAACAGCCAATAGAAGCCTCGCTCATGCGGGGCTTTTTTTCGCCTGCACATCCGGCGATCGCCTTCAACAGACTTAACCGGCACGCCGCCAAAGATGAAACTTTTGTCATAAAACTCAGTGGCCTGCGGCTAAATGTCACGGTTTTCGCGGCCTGCAGGACTTTTGCCGATTCTGCAAATATCTGTTGCAGCTCAAGAGCATTTACTTAGCAAGCTAACAAAATATATAACGAAGGCCTGCACACGCCTTGCTGCAGATCAACAGAGATTGGAGCTAGCAGATGACTGTAAAAGTAACTGAACGCGACGATTCACATATGTCCCATGAAGGCGTAGCCGCTGGTATACGGATCTGGGACGTGCATCAACAAGACATGCTGGTGGGGATGTTTCATTCCGAAACCGACGCCCACAGCTATAAAGCCGAACTTGAAAAGCAAGAGCAGGGCCGAACGACTCAGGCTTCCTAACCGACTTGAAAAACGACAACCCCCGCCATAAGCGGGGTTTGTTGTTTACTACGGCCTTACCACATCAAATCGTCAGGGATCTGGTAGGCGGCGTACGGATCGTCCTCATCCGGCGCCTCGGTCGGCGTATTGAGCTGGACGATGCGCTGCGGATCGCGCTCCTGGATCTTCAACGCCGCTTCACGCGGGATCACCTCGTAGCCGCCGCCGTGGTGCACGATGGCCAAGGAACCACTGCTCAGCTTGTTGCGCATCAACGCGTTCACCGACAAACGCTTGACCTTCTTGTCGTCGACGAAGTTGTAGTAGTCCTCAGTGGTCAGCTTGGGCAGGCGTGACACCTCGATCAACTGCTTGACCTGGGCCGCACGGGCTTTCTGCTCGGCCTTCTCCTGCTGCTGACGGTTCAGTTCCTGATCACGCTTGACCTTTTCGGCCATGGCTTCCTGAGCTGCACGCTGCTGCGAATCGTCCAGTTCAATCTGGCCTTTATGGGCCAGGCGTTGCTGCTTCTGTTTGTCTTTGCCGACCTGTTTGGCCTGCTTTTGGTTGACCAGCCCTGCTTTGAGCAACTGGTCGCGAAGGGAAAGGCTCATGGTGCTT
>Ga0302175_10000022_pt1 | contig 92881 bp, 81 predicted proteins | sample I_Fen_N3_3_FD_198791 | JGI IMG/M metagenome (GOLD analysis project Ga0302175, IMG submission 198791) | Peat permafrost microbial communities from Stordalen Mire near Abisko, Sweden - I_Fen_N3_3 | ecosystem: Environmental > Terrestrial > Soil > Wetlands > Permafrost | place: Sweden: Abisko... | reverse complement strand
CTTTTCCAGCATATCGGCGGTGTGGCTAAGGGTGGACCAATCGGACTTGGAGCCCATGATCACGCCAACCAGTGCACTCATCGTCGTGCCTCTTCTCTCTGGGCGCCCGCAGGCGCGTCAAAAAACAACAAGCCACGCAAAATGCGTGGCTTGAATGTACGAATTATGGCCGGACGAACCGGCCGAAGGCCGCGCAGTATACCGAAAAAGCCGCACTAAACGCACTTTCGCCGACCACCTGTCATACAAAGTATTTCCACAGCAAAACCCCGACTTTATTGACTCGAAAGTCAGTTCGCCCACCCCCGAAAACACCTCTGTACCGGTAGCCGCTGCCGAGCTTGCGAGGCTGCGCTGGCCGGCCCCTACGCCGCAGGTGCATGAGGTCAATGAGGTGGTGTTTGGCAGGAACAGCGTCCGAACGCGGCCCAAGCCTGCGGCAGGGGCTACAGATTTACACCGTGGGGCATCAAGGTGCAGGCAAAAAAAAGGGCCTGGAGAATGATCTCCAAGCCCTCAAAAGGTGAGAGGTGTCTAGTCCCTCAGCCTGGTGAGCAGTGTTACGTGTTCAGTCTCGCGTCGGTTACGCCTTCAGCGGCACCAGACGTGGGGCAATCATGTTTTCCGGGCGCAGGATGTCGGCGAGCATGGCTTCGTCGAGCAGGCCTTCTTCGCGCACCAGTTCCAGCACGCCGCGGCCGCTTTCAAGGGCGATACGGGCGATGCGGGTGGCGTTTTCATAGCCGATGTACGGGTTCAGCGCGGTGACCAGGCCGATCGAGTGTTCGACCAGTTCACGGCAGCGCTCTTCGTTGGCGGTGATGCCGACGATGCAGTGCTCGCGCAGCATGTCCATGGCGCGTTGCAACAGGCGGATCGAGTCGAAGATCTTGAACGCGATCAGCGGCTCCATCACGTTCAGTTGCAGCTGGCCACCTTCGGCCGCGATGGTCAGGGCCAGGTCGTTACCGATGATCTGGAACGCCACCTGGTTGACCGCTTCCGGAATAACCGGGTTGACCTTGCCGGGCATGATCGAGCTGCCTGGCTGGCGCGCTGGCAGGTTGATCTCGTTGATCCCGGTACGTGGGCCGCTGGACAGCAGGCGCAGGTCGTTGCAGATCTTCGACAGCTTGACCGCAGTCCGCTTGAGCATGCCGGAGAACAGCACGAACGCGCCCATGTCGGAGGTGGCTTCGATCAAGTCGGCCGCCGGCACCAGCGGGTGACCGCTGATGGTCGCCAGGCGTTGCACGGCCAGGTGCTGGTAACGCGGGTCGGCGTTGATGCCGGTACCGATGGCGGTGCCGCCCAGGTTGACTTCGGTCAGCAGCTCCGGAGCCAGGGTCTTCAGGCGCGCCAGGTCTTCACCCAGCGTGGTGGCGAAGGCACGGAATTCCTGGCCGAGGGTCATCGGCACGGCGTCTTGCAGTTGGGTGCGACCCATTTTCAGGACGTGGTTGAACTCTTGACCCTTGGCCGCGAACGCCTGGATCAGGCTGTCGAGGCTGGCAAGCATGGCGTCGTGACCCAGCAGCAGACCCAGGCGGATCGCGGTCGGGTAGGCGTCGTTGGTCGACTGCGCCATGTTCACGTCGTTGTTCGGGTGCAGGTACTGGTACTCGCCCTTGCTGTGGCCCATGGCCTCCAGCGCGATGTTGGCGATGACTTCGTTGGCATTCATGTTGGTCGAAGTGCCAGCGCCGCCTTGAATCATGTCCACCACGAACTCTTCGTGGAAATCGCCGCGGATCAGACGGGCACAGGCTTCGCTGATGGCAGCGTGCTTGGCTTCACTCAGATGACCCAGCTCGCGGTTAGCGTCAGCGGCGGCCTGTTTGACCATCGCCAGGCTGACAACCAGCTTGGGGTAGTGCGAAATCGGAACACCGGAGAGACGGAAGTTATTCACCGCTCGCAGGGTCTGGATGCCGTAATACGCTTGAGCAGGTACTTCGAGTACGCCAAGCAGGTCTTTTTCTGTGCGGAATGATGCAGCGGAGGACATGATAGAAATCATCTCAATATGGACCCGGTCTGTGCCGGAACGCTTCGAATGCTAGGCCTCCAGGCAATTTAGGGCCAATGCTGTTAAACACTGCCCTATGCATAAACGGCATAATGCCCATGTGACGCCGCGTGTGCGGCGAGCGTGTGACCTAAAATGGTGCGTGTCCGGGAGGACGTGATGAATCTGGAAAGCAAATGGCTCGAGGACTTCAGTGCCCTGGCCGCCACCCGCAGCTTCTCGCAGGCCGCTGAACGGCGCTTCGTGACCCAGCCCGCCTTCAGCCGGCGGATCCGCAGCCTGGAGTCGGCGCTGGGCCTGACCCTGGTCAACCGTTCGCGCACGCCCATCGAGCTGACGGCTGCCGGGCAGCTGTTCCTGGTGACCGCGCGCACCGTGGTCGAGCAACTGGGTGAGGTGCTGCGCCACTTGCATCACTTGGAAGGCGGCCAGGGCGAGGTGATGCAAGTCGCGGCCGCGCACTCCCTGGCGCTGGGGTTTTTCCCGCGCTGGATTGCGCAACTGCGCAACGAAGGCCTGAACATCGCCACGCGGCTGGTGGCGACCAACGTCGGCGACGCGGTGCACGCCCTGCGCGAAGGCGGCTGCGACCTGATGCTGGCCTTCTATGACCCGGATGCCGCGATGCAGATGGACTCGGAAATCTTCCCATCGCTGCACCTGGGCCACACCGAAATGCTCCCGGTGTGCGCCGCCGGACCCGATGGCCAGCCGCTGTTCGACCTCGAGGGCGAAGCCAGCGTGCCACTGCTGGCCTACAGCGCCGGGGCCTTCCTCGGGCGCTCGGTCAACATGCTGTTGCGCCAGCGTGCGCTGCGCTTTACCACCGTCTATGAAACTGCCATGGCCGACAGCCTGAAAAGCATGGCCCTCGAAGGCTTGGGCATCGCCTGGGTGCCGCAGTTGAGCGTACGGGCCGAACTGGCACGCGGCGAGCTGGTGGTCTGCGGCGGCGCGCAATGGCATGTGCCACTGGAGATTCGCCTGTACCGCTGCGCCCTGGTGCGCAAGGCCAACGTGCGCCTGCTGTGGCGCAAACTCGAAGGCGGCGCGGCGCAAAACACCACCAGCGCCTGAGTCCAACGCCCGGCGCCCCGTGACCACAGGGGCGCTGAAAGACATCACCACCCAGCGCCGCGCAAACACGTAAACTGCCGCCCTGATCAGGTAACGGACGCCGGTTTGAGCACCATGGAATTGCAGTTCACCATCACCCCCGCGCACACCGCCGCCAGAATCGCGCCGCAACTGGCGCGTGAAATGCAGCAACACGACCAGCACATGGGCAAGGTGACACGCCTGCAGAATCGGCTGGCTGCCAGCCTTGTTCCGCGCCTGGTCAGCGCCCTCGCTTTTACACTGCCGCTGGCCGGCGGCCTGGCCGCGATTTACTTTCCGCAGCGGGTGTTCAGCGCTGAAAAAATCATCGCCATGGTCCTGTTCAGCCTTATCTTCGGGCTGGGCTGGTGGCTGTTTTCCGGGCGCTGGCTCAAGCGCCTGCAGGACAACATCAAGCTCAAACCGATCCCGTCGGGCACGCCGTTGCGCGGGCTCAACCAGCGCCTGGTGGAAGCCAAGCTGCGGATTCCACTCAAGGCCGCCGAAGGTGCCTATCGCCTGCTGCTCGACGACCAGGGCTTCACCCTGATCCACGCCAATGGCGCCACGGGCGGGCTGGCCTGGGAGCAGGTCACGTACCTTGAGCAGAGCCCCGATTTCTATTGCCTGGCGTGCACCGAACTGCACCGCCAGGGCAAGGCCTACAACATCCCCAAGCACAGCGACGCCATGGACCCCGACGAGTACCAGCGGGGCTTGGCGCTGTTATTGGAAAAATGCCCGGTGGCCCTCGGGCCGGCTTGATCGCCTATTGCCCTGCCACCATTGGCACGCGGTATTACCGCCCACACACGGAACCTGAATGCACACATCACAGCCTTCGCCCCCGCCCTCCAGAGCCGTGGTCATCCTCGGCACCGGGCATGCCCTGCCCGAGCGGATTGTCACCAGTGCCGAGCTGGACCGCCCATTAGGTCTGGCCGCCGGCAGCGTGGCGCGCATCAGCGGCGTGGTGCAGCGGCATGTCGCCAGTTCCACCGACAACGCAGCCAGCCTGGGGGCCAGCGCAGCGCGCAAGGCACTGCGGGCGGCGGGAGTCGAGCTTGAGCAACTGGACCTGGTGGTGTGCGCCAGCGGCACCCTGGATCAGGGCATGCCGTGCAATGCCGCACTGTTGCATCGCGAGCTGGGCCTGGGCCAGTCGGGCATCCCGGCCCTGGACATCAACGCCAGTTGCCTGGGTTTCATTGCCGCCCTCGACACCCTGTCCTGGCCGCTGATTGCCGGGCAGTACCGACGCATCCTGCTGGTCTGCGCCGACATCGCCTCCTGCGGGCTGGACTGGCAGCAGGTCGAAGTCAGCGGCATCTTTGGCGACGGGGCCGCCGCCGTGGTGCTGGGCACCAGCGACGCCGGGCCGAAGATCCTCGCCTCGCGCCTCAAGACCTTTTCCGAAGGCGCCGAGCTGTGCCAGATCCGCGCCGGCGGGTCGCGTTATCACCCGCGCCGCATCGATGTACCGTTCGAACCCTTGACCAGCTTTTCGATGCAGGGCAAAGGCGTGTTCCGCCTCGCTGCCAAACACCTGCCACGCCTGGTGGAGGACCTCCTGAGCCAGGCCGGCCTGCAGCAGGAGCAGATCGATTGGGTGATTCCCCACCAGGCCAGCCAGCAGGCAATGCAGCACGCGGCCAGGCGCCTGGGATTCGGCTCGCAGCAGGTGATCGATATCTTTGCCCGGCACGGCAATCAGGTCGCGGCCTCGCTGCCCACCGCCCTCGACATCGCGGTGCGCGACGGGCGCATCCAGCGCGGGCAACGGCTGATGCTGATCGGCACCGGCGCGGGCCTGTCCCTCGGCGGCATGATCCTGGAGTACTGATGAAAATCCTGGTCACTGGCGGCAGCGGTTTTATCGGCAGGCATTTGGTGTGGCGGCTGGCAGCCGAAGGTTGCGAGGTGCTGTTCAGCGGACGCAATGCCCAGGCCGCCGCCGAGGTCATCGCCCTGAGCCCGGCGCCTGTGCGCTGGCTGGCCCTGGACCACGGCAGCCCGCAGGCCAGGGCGCTGCTGGCCGACGCCAGCCGGGGTTGCGGCGCCATGGTGCATTGCGCGGCGCTGTCATCGCCCTGGGGTTCGCCCCAGGCCTTTGCCCGGGCCAACCTCGACTCCACCGCCGAGGTGATCAACGCCTGCCACGTCAATCAGGTGCAGCGCCTGGTGCACTTGTCGACGCCGAGCCTGTACTTCAATTTCCGCGACCGCCTGGGCATCCGCGAAGACCAGCCGCTCCCCCCCCCGGTCAACGACTACGCCCGCAGTAAAGCCCAGGCCGAAGCGCTGCTGGGCCAGGCCGGGCTTGGCGAATGCGTGATCCTGCGACCACGGGCGGTGTTCGGCCCCTGGGACGCGACCCTGATGCCACGCCTGTTGCGGGTGATGCAACGCGGGCCAATTCCGCTGATGCGCGGCGGCCGCGCGCAACTGGACCTGACCTGCGTCGACAACCTGGTGCAGGCGGTGTGGCTGGCCCTGACCCGGCCGCTGCCGCGTGCGCTGTGCACCTACAACCTGAGCAACGGCACGCCGCTGAGCTTCAAGGAGCTGCTGGAGAAAATGGCCATGCAATTCGGCCTGCCGCTGCGCACTCGGCGCCTGCCCTGGCGCCTGGTGGACCGGGTGGCGTATCTGCTGGAGTTGCGCGCGCGCCAGGGCAACGGCGACGAGCCGCTGATCACCCGCTACGGCGCCGGGGTCCTGGCGTTCAGCCAGACCCTGGACATCAGCGCAATCGAGCAGGAGTTGGGTTATCGCCCGCTGCTGAGCCAGGATCAAGGCATCGCCCAACATGCCCGCTGGTGGTTGGAACAGCAGAGGTCGCAGCCATGAGCCGCAGCGTGCACCTGAGTATTTTGCGCGCCGGCTGGTGCCGGCACCTGGAGTGCATGGCCGACCGTGGCGGGCGTTGGGCAACGAGCCAGTTCCCGGCGCTGTGCGGGTTGATCCGCCACCCGGATGAAGGCTGGATCCTCTACGACACCGGTTACGCCGAGCACTTTTTCCAGGCCACCCGCGCCCTCCCCGAGCGCCTGTATCGCACGGCGGTGCCAGTGCAGTTGCCGGTGGCGGAACAGCTGCTGAGCCAACTCAAGGCCCAGGGCATCGGCCCGGAGGATATCCGCTGGGTGATCATTTCCCACTTCCATGCCGACCATATCGCCGGGCTGCGGGACTTCCCCCATGCGCGGTTCATCGCCCTGGAAGCCGACCACCAACACCTTGAACGCCTGCGCGGCCATCGCTGGCGAGCCACCCTGGGCGGGCACTTGCCGGGCCTGCTGCCGGAAGACTTCAGCACACGCCTGCGCCTGGCCAACACCAGCCCCAACTGCGAGTTGCCAGCGTGGATGGCGCCGTTCGAGCGCGGCCTGGACCTGTTCGGCGATGCCAGCCTGATCGGCGTGCCGCTGCCCGGGCACAGCGAGGGCCAACTGGGGCTGTTTATACCCGATGCCCAGGGGCGACCGGTGTTCCTGGTGGCCGACGCCTGCTGGTCGGTGCCGGCCTGTCGCGCCGAGCGCCTGCCCGCAGCCCCGGCGCTGTGGTTTTCCAGCGCCGATCAAGGGCAATACCGGCGCACCTACAGCGGCCTCGGCCAGTTGCTCCGGCGCGAACCGGCGGTGGCGGTGTTGCCGTCCCATTGCACCCAGGCCTGGGAGGCGTTTGTCGATGAACAGTGATCGCCTGCTCGCCACGCTACGCAGCGTGGGTCACTTCATCCTCAGCCGCTATGGCCTGCAATTTCGCCGGCGCGACCGGCTCGAAGCCTGGCAGGCCCGGCGCCTGGCGCATTTCATGGCCCGGGTCATGCCCCAGGCGCGGCGCTTTTGCACCCTGCCGTCGGCAACCCTCGACAGCCTGCCGCTGATGGACAAGGCCACGCTGATGGGCGACTTCGCGGCCTACAACACCCGCAACCTGAGCCTGGAGCAGGTGCTGCCGCTGGCGGTCCAGGCCGAGCAGTCCCGGGACTTCAGCCCGACGCTGGGGGACATCACTGTCGGCCTGTCCAGCGGTACGTCGGGGGCCCAGGGGGTGTTTCTGGTCAGCAGCGTCGAGCGCCAGCGCTGGGCCGGCATCCTGCTGGCGCGGACCCTGCCCCGGGCGCTGCTGCCACGGCTGCTGTGCCCGTGGTTGGCACCGCTGCGGATTGCCTTCTTCCTGCGGGCCAACAGCCGCCTGTACACCACCCTGGCCAGCCGTCGCATCGACTTTGCCTTTCACGACCTGACCCTGGGCCTGGCGCCGTCCTTCGAACAGCTGAATCAGCAGGATCCGGACGTGCTGGTGGCCCCGGCCACCGTGCTGCGCGGGTTGGCCCAGGCGGCCCTGGCCGGGCAGCTGCGAATTCGTCCACGGCACATTTTGTCGGTGGCCGAGGTGCTGGAAAGCGCCGACGCCGAGGCAGTACTCGCGGCGTTCGGGCGCAGGCCGCAGCAGATCTACCAAGCCAGCGAGGGCTTTCTCGGCTACACCTGCGAGGCCGGGACCCTGCACCTCAACGAGAGCCACCTGCACATCGAGCCGCAATGGCTGGATGCCGAGCAGACGCGCTTTCAGCCGATCATCACCGACTTTTCCCGGCGCACGCAGATGATCGTGCGCTACCGCCTCAACGACATTCTGCGGGTCGCCCCAGCGCCCTGCCCCTGTGGCCGCGCCGAGCGCGCCATCGCGGCGGTGGAGGGCCGGGCCGATGAAATCCTCTGGCTGCCGAGCCTCGATGGCCGGCAGTTGCGAGCCCTGTATCCCGACGTGCTGCGCCGTGGCCTGCTGATGCTCGGCCCGGCCCTGGAGGAATATGAAATCCGCCAGCAGGGCCTGGCCTGGCAAATCAACCTGCACACCCAGGAGCATTACCCTGACGTCTGCCAACGCCTGGTCGAGGCCCTGCACCTGCTTTGCGCCGAGCACGGTCTGAGCGCGCCAGGCCTGAGCTTCGGCCACTGGCAGGCGCCGCCGCCCCAGGCCAAGCGGCGACGGATCCAGATGCTGCAACGACCCGAGGGCTTGCCATGCATGTACTGATTCTCGGCGCCCGCGCCCCGGCGTGCCTGGAGTGGGCGCGGGCGTTCCAGCACGCCGGCTGGACGGTCACGGTGGCCGATTCCCTGGCCCAGCCCTTGAGTCGCTTCAGCCGCGCCGCCGAACACTTCGTGCGCCTGCCGGAGCCCAAAGCCAACCCGCAGGCCTGGATCGACGCCCTGGCCACGGTCATTTGCCAGCAATCGGTGGACCTGCTGCTGCCGACCTGCGAAGAGGTGTTCTACCTCGCTCACGGCCTGGAGCGCCTGCGCCCGTTGTGCCGGGTGTTCACCAGCGCTTTCGAGTTGCTGCACCGCCTGCACCACAAGGGCGATTTTGCCACCATGACCCAAGGCTGGGCCGTGGCGGCGCCGCCGACCCAGGTGCTGTACGATCCGGCGGCGTTGCAGGCGTTGGCCGCCGAGGGCGAGAACCTGGTGCTCAAGCCCGCGTATTCGCGCTTCGCCTCCCAGACCCTGATCCGCCCCAGCGCGGCGCAACTGGCGAAGATCCAGCCCAGTCGCGCTGCGCCCTGGGTCGCCCAGGATTTCGTCGCCGGCCAGGAATATTGCAGCTTCAGCGTGCTGGTGGATGGCCAGTTGCGCGCCCACAGTTGCTATCAGCCCAGGTACCGGGTCGGGCGTGGGTCCGGGATCTATTTCCAGGCCTGCGCACCGCTGCCGATCCGCGCTTTCCTTGAGCAATTCGGCCGCGAAACCGGCTACACCGGTCAGGTGGGTTTCGACTTTATCGAGGATGCCCAGGGCCGTTTCCATGTCCTGGAATGCAACCCCAGGGCAACCAGCGGTGTGCACCTGTTCGACAACCAGCGCTCGCAACTGGTGGCCGCGCTGAGCGAGAACACCGGCGCCAACCCGCCACTGCAGGCCACCCTGGAGCCCCGCATGATCGCCCTGGCCATGCTGCTGTTGGCCGCCCCGCAACGGGCCTGCAGCCGCCCGTTCTGGAATGACTACCGGCAAGCGCGGGACGTGATCGTCCAGGATGGCGATCGTGGGCCACTGCTGGCCCAGCTGTTGAGCCTGAGCGAAATCATCGGCCGCGCCCTGACCCGGCGCTGCGGCTTGCTGGCCGCCTCCACCGCCGATATCGAATGGAACGGCCAAGCCCTGGACGCCCCCCAACCATGAAGCTGCTGCTGCCCGAACAACTCGCCAATCAAGCCCACAAGGATGACGACAGCCAGGCCCTGCGCTACGTGCGCAGCTGCGCCGGCGGTGCGCTGATCGGCAATGTCAGCTGCGCCCTGGCCCTGCTCGACACCGGTCAGCAGCAGTTTCCGGTGAGCATCACCCACGGCACCGAGCCACCGGACAACTGCTACGTGGTCTCGCCGCAAACCGCCTACAGCGGCTACGCCCGCGAAGAACTCAAGCGCCTGAATCGCCCGTGGCTGGCCTGGCCCTTGAAGCTGCTGACCCAGGGCGTCGACCGCCTGCTGCGCGCGGCCCAGGTCGACCGGCTGGTGCAGGTCAACAACTGGCTGCTGTCGACCAACCTGTACCCGGCCGACTGGGACGGCGCCGACCTGCCGGCAATCACTGACCTGCTGCGGCGGCAGTTTCCCGATCACGGCTTCGGGTTTCGCTCACTCAACGACTTCAGCAACCTTGAACTGCGTCAGCGCCTGCAAGCCCTGGGCTACTTGGCGATCCCCAGCCGCCAGGTGTACCTGTTCGACGGCCGCGAAGGCGAGCGCTCGGCCTTCCTGCGCCATCACAACACCCGCCTCGATGCCACGTTGCTGCGCCGCAGCCCTTACACCGTGGTGCACGGTGCCCAGTTGCAGGCCGCCGACTTCGAGCGCATCGAGCAGCTGTACAACCTGCTGTACCTGGACAAGTACTGCACCCTGAACCCGCACTACAGTGCCCAATGGCTGCAACGCGGCCACGCCGAGGGCTGGCTCGAGCTGCGGGCCCTGCGCAACCCCGAAGGGCGGATCGACGGCGCCCTCGGCTGGTTCGCCAACAACAGCCTGATCAGCGCGCCCATCGTCGGCTACGACACCGCACTGCCCCAACGCACCGGGCTCTATCGACAACTGACCCGACTGTGCCTGCAAGAGGCCGTGGAGCGGCGCCTGGTGCTCAACTTCAGCTCCGGCGCCGCGGCGTTCAAACGCTTGCGCGGTGGTCAGCCACAGATCGAATACAGCCTGATCCAGGTGGCGCATCTGCCCCTGGGCCGACGCCTGGTGTGGCAACTGCTGAGCCTGCTGTTGACGCGCATCGGCGTGCCTTTGATGAGGACACTCAAACTGTGAAACCCGATAACGCCTGGTGGCCCGTGGCCCTGAGCCGCACGCTGCGGCAACAGCCACTGGGCTGCACCCTGCACGGCGTGCCGCTGGTGGTGTTTCGCGATGCCCAAGGACTGCCGGCCGTGCTGCCCGACAGCTGTCCCCATCGCTTCGCGCCGCTGAGCGCCGGCCGGGTGCATGAAGGGCAGATCCAATGCCCTTATCACGGCTGGCGCCTGGACGCCCAGGGCCGCTGCACCCATCTGCCCGGCCAGCAGCAACAGCGATGTAGCCAGCCGCTGCTGCAACCGCTGCCCAGCTGCGAAGCCCATGGACTGGTGTGGGCCAGCCTGGCACCCGAACGCCCGGGCAGCCCCCCCGTCGCCCCTGCCGAACAACAACAGACACTGGACACCTTCTGGATCACCGACCAGGTGCGCTGCTCATTGCAGGACGCGGCGGAGAATTTTCTCGACGGGTTCCATACCCATTTCGTGCATGCCGGCTGGATCCGCCATGACCAGCAACGCCAGCACATCACGGCCTGGGTCCAGGCCCTGAGCGACGGCGTGCAGGCGCAGTACAGCGAGGAAAGCACCCAGTCCGGGCTGATTTCACGGCTGTTCGAGGGCGAACGCGGGGTCAGCATGGGGCGTTTTCGCCTGCCCGGGCTGGCGGAAATCGAATACCGCGACCGCCAGGGGCGCCTCAACCTGTTGGTCAGCGCCTGGCTGGTCCCGGCCGCCGACGGCCAACTGCGCCTGTTCGCCCGTATCGCCACCGCCCGCGGCCGGGCCCCGGCCTGGCTCAAGCGCAGCGTGCTGCAACCGGTGTTCAAGGTCATCCTGCGCCAGGACCGTCAGATCCTGGAAAAACTCAGCGCCAACCAACAGCGCTTTGCCGCCGTCCCCCTGCGCTGGCGCCGGGAAAGCCCACTGGACAGCTCCCAGGACCTGTTGGGGCCGTGGATCAGGCAGCTGTTGCAGCAGGGGGAAATGCAGGGGTTTCAGGAGCGGCGAGAGGAGTTTTGGATCTAAGCAGCAAGCTTCAAGCGGCAAGCTTCAAGCTAAAAGGCTCAAGCTTGGAGCTTGCGGCTGCAGCTTCGCTGCTGGAGCGTTTCAGCCTCAGCGGGGCTGCCGTTCCTCGGTCAAATGCGCAACATGCAGACGGCAGGCGTGCGCACCGGTATAGTGCGGCCCCTCTTCGCATGAGCGGTCGTCGGTAACGAGGCCTGAACCCATGCGGAACCTGAACTAATAACAACCCGCGATATGGATCCGGGACGAATCTCGCCCCACCCGTTGTGTTGTCTGCGCGACGAGGTGTAACGAAATATTTCGTTCCGTCCAGCATTTGCCTCTACAAAAAACAGCGAGGAATACTCCATGCTCGAAGTCATCAACGACTTCCTCTCAGGGAAAGTACTGATCGTGCTCATTGTCGGGCTCGGTAGCTACTTCACGATCCGCTCGCGTTTCGTTCAATTACGCCACTTTTTCCACATGTTCGCGGTGTTTCGCGACAGCCTGAAAAGCAGCGCCGGCCAGCTCAGCTCGTTCCAGGCGCTGATGCTCAGCCTCGCCGGCCGTGTCGGCGCAGGCAATATCGCCGGGGTCGGCATCGCCGTGACCCTGGGTGGCCCCGGTGCCGTGTTCTGGATGTGGGTGACCGCGCTGGTCGGCATGTCCAGCAGCTTCTTCGAGTGCTCCCTCGGCCAGCTCTACAAGCGCTGCGACGCCGAAGGCCAGTACCGTGGCGGTCCGGCCTATTACATCCAGCACGGCCTGCAGAAGCGCTGGCTGGGTATGGTCATGGCCTTCCTGCTGCTGGTGACCTTCGGTTTTGCCTTCAACGGCTTGCAAGCCCACGCCGTGACCCACTCGCTCAAGGACGCCTTCAACTTCGACACCACCTACACCGGCCTCGCCCTGGCCGTGCTGCTGGGCCTGGTGTTCGTCGGTGGTATCAAGCGCATCGCCAAGGTCGCCGACCTGCTGGTGCCGGTGAAAACCCTGGCCTACATCGGCGTGACCCTGTACGTGATCGTGCTGCAGATCGACCACGTGCCGGGGATGCTGATGACCATCGTCAAAAGCGCCTTCGGCCTGGATCAGGCGTTCGGCGGCCTGATCGGCAGCGCCATCATCATGGGCGTGAAACGCGGCGTATTCGCCAACGAAGCCGGCCTGGGCAGTGCGCCTAACGTGGCCGCCGTGGCCTCGGTCGAACACCCGGTGGCGCAAGGCGTGGTCCAGGCGTTCAGCGTATTCCTCGACACCTTCATCATCTGCACCTGCACCGCCTTGCTGATCCTGTTGTCGGGCTTCTACACCCCGGGTTTCGAAGGCGACGGCATTGCCCTGACCCAGAACTCCCTGGCCGCGGTGGTCGGCGAATGGGGCCGGATATTCATCTCGGTGGCCCTGTCGTTGTTCGTGTTCACCTCGATCCTCTACAACTACTACCTGGGCGAGAGCAACCTGCGCTTCCTGCTCGGCGAGAACCGCGATGCGCTGATCGCCTACCGGGTGCTGGTGCTGGTCCTGATCTTCTGGGGCGCGATCGAGAACCTGGGCACGGTGTTCGCCTTTGCCGACATCACCATGACCATGCTCGCGTTCGTCAACCTGATCGCGCTGTTCCTGCTGTTCAAGATCGCCCTGCGCGTGCTGCGTGATTACGACGACCAGCGTGCCGCCGGGATCAAGACGCCAGTGTTCGACTCCAGCAAGTTCCCTGATCTGGACCTGGACCTGAACGCCTGGCCGGCCAACCCGCCAGCCGCGCCTGCCGCGCCACAGACCCAAGCTGAAGGCGTGCCCGCAGCGCAACGCTGATCGGCCAGTAACCGGGCGCACCCCCTGCGCCCGGCGTGACACAGCGCGTGGCCGGCGTCATGCTCGGCCACCCGCTGTCATCGTCCTCGGAGACCCTCCATGAATGCCCCGACCTATCCTGCCGCCCAGCACGTCATGGTGCTGTACACCGGTGGCACCATCGGCATGCAGGCCAGCGCCAACGGCCTGGCACCGGCTGCCGGATTCGAAGCGCGGATGCGCGAATACCTGAACAGCCAGCCGGCGCTGACCGTGCCCGCCTGGCGCTTTCGCGAGATGGCGCCGCTGATCGACAGCGCCAACATGACCCCCGCCTACTGGCAGAACCTGCGTGAAGCGGTGGTCGATGCCGTCGACCAGGGCTGCGACAGCGTGCTGATCCTGCATGGCACCGACACCCTGGCCTACAGCGCTGCCGCCATGAGCTTCCAGTTGCTGGGCCTGCGCGCACCGGTGGTGTTTACCGGCTCGATGCTGCCCGCCGGCGTGCCCGACAGCGACGCCTGGGAAAACCTCGGCGATTCGCTGGTCGCCCTGGGCCAAGGCCTGGCCCCGGGGGTGCACCTGTACTTCCACGGAGAGCTGCTGGCGCCGACCCGTTGCGCGAAAATACGCAGCTTCGGCCGCCACCCGTTTGCCGCGCTCAAGCGCCAGGGCGGCGCAGCCAAGGCCGAAACGCTGCCGGCTCAACTCGACTACCGCCAGGCCAGGCAACTGGCCAAAGTCGGCGTGCTGCCGCTGTTCCCCGGCATCGGCGCCGAGCTGCTGGACGGCGTACTCGCCAGCGGCATCCAGGCTCTGGTCCTGGAGTGCTTTGGCAGCGGCACCGGGCCGAGCGATAACCCGCAGTTCCTGGCCAGCCTGCAACGGGCCCATGAGCAAGGGATTGTGCTGGTGGCGATCACCCAGTGCCATGAAGGCGGGGTCGAGCTGGACGTCTACGAAGCCGGCAGCCGCCTGCGTGGCGTGGGCGTGCTGTCGGGTGGCGGCATGACCCGCGAAGCGGCGTTCGGCAAGCTCAATGCGCTGCTCGGCGCCGGCCTGGACACCGCCGAAGTGCGGCGCCTGGTTGAACTTGATCTGTGTGGCGAGTTGAGCTGAAGCCCGCGCCAAAGAGCCGGTGGCTACTTCGGTAGCCGCCGGCTCGACCACGAACAAAGGGCGGGTGTCAGGTTACTTTTTGACCGGGTAATCCTGGCCCCAGACCCGTACCGAAGTCGACTGCTCGATCGGTCCTTCAAACACGAACTTCTGCCGCACCGCCGCCTTGGGCGGGATGGTGACGTCGTCCGGATTGTCGAGGCTGGCGGTCAGGCCGTTGGCATAACCTTCCTGGTCGATGGCCAGCAAGGCCCCGGTCTGCTTGAGGTTGATCAGCCGCAACTGGCTGTCGCTGCTGTTCTTGAAACCCAGGGTGACGTTGAAGCTGTCGCCGCTGGCTTCGGTCTTCAAGACCTGGACATCGACACGGCCTTTCATTTGTTCACGGGAAGAAATGATCGAGGCACCGTCGACACCCTGCGCTGACTGGCGGCCATCGAGCACGCCTTCACTGACACCGCCCAGCAGGTTCTTGCCCGCCGAAATGGCCGACGAAACCGCAGACTTGGCCGAATCCTTGAGGGTACTCTCGCTGGCCGGCTCGCCTTCGGCCAAGCACAGCGAACTGAGCAGCAAACTGGAAACCAGGAGCAGGGAACGCGCGGGAATGAGGGTCATACATAGTCCTTTATCAGGGTTGCAACACCGCCACTGAGGGGTGAGTGGCGGGCAGGTTGCACCAATCAATGCGCCAAGTCACTAGCCGAACGGCCTCCAAAACGCCGCACGCGGCTGGCCGGAAAACTACGGGGTTGGCGGCGAGCGGCATGTAACTTGCTCCGTTTAGCGGTTCATGATGGCTGGAGACGAGCATGTTGCACTCTCACCTCACGACCCTGAACGCGGTGTCGTTGATCCTCAATGCCTTCAAGGACCAGGGTTTGTCCAGCGACGCCCTGCTCGCTGGAAGCGGTATCAGCCCCGCCGACCTGAGCCGCGCCGACACCCGCATCACCACCAATCAGGAGATGCTGGTCTGCGCCAACGCCGTCGCGCTGCGCCGCGATATCGGCCTGGAACTGGGTCGGCGCATGCATGTTTCGTCCTACGGCATGCTCGGCTATGCCCTGCTCACCAGTGCCACCTTCGGTGACGCTTTGCGCCTGGCGCTGCGCTATCCGGCGCTGCTGGGAACACTTTTCGAACTGAGCCTGGAGCAGGACGGCGAGCGCGTCTGGTTCGCCGCCAGCGATTACCGGGAAAACCCGGCGATGGCCGTGTTCAATATCGAGTTCTGCCTGGTGTCACTGAAGGTGATCTGCGACGACCTGCTGGGGCGCCCGCTGCCGTTGCTGGGGGTCCGCTTCGAATACCCGGCCCCCGACTACCAGGCGCGCTACAGCGAACGCTTCGAATGCCCGCTGCAATTTTCCGCCACGACCAACGCCTTTGCCTTCGACCGGCGCTGGCTCGACCAGCCGCTGCCGCTGGCCGACGCCATCACCCACCAGGCCATGGCCGAGCGCTGTCGCAAACAGAACCTGGAGTTCACCGGGCGCCAGGCCTGGCTCGGGCGTATCCGCCAGTTGCTCACCGCACAGCTGGACGCCGCACCGGGGCTGGAGGGCCTGGCGGAACAGATGAACTGCTCGGCTCGGACCTTGCGCCGCCACCTCAAGGACCTCGGCTGCAGCTATCAGGAATTGCTCGACGAGCTGCGCTTCGAGCGCGCCAAACAGATGCTCTGCGAAGACCAGGTGCCGATCTACCGGATTGCCGAGGCCCTGGGCTTCAGCGAGACCGCGAGCTTTCGCCATGCGTTTATCCGCTGGAGCGGCGTAGCGCCCAGCCAGTTCCGGCCCTGAGCACCGGTTGACGATCTAGCGCGCAACGCCGCCCCATGGGCCAAGCGCAGCAGATCGCAAACGGGTTCTGAGAGAAAGCCCGGCATAAAAACCCTGCTTGCATTAAATTGCCGCCCTTCGAGACCGCCAAGGACTGCACTTTTGAAACGATCCACAGGCTCGCTTCACCGGCACGCAGCATTGATCGCGCTGCTCTGCCTGGGCGCCGCGTCCACCACCCAAGCCTTCGACCTCGACCTGGGCAAGATCAAGTGGTCGAACATGCAGCGCGGCATGCAGCTCGACGCTCCCGAAAGCGCCACCCTGCAAATCAAGGCCTTCCCCGTATCCGACCAGGCGCAGGCGCCAGCGCGGGTGGTGCTCAGCCAGTACCGCGGGCTGTTCTACCTCAACGCCTATGCCGATCCCAAGTACCAGCAACGGGTCTACAAATCCCCCGCCTTGCAGTTGTTCACTGCCCAGGAACTGCGCGACTGTGTGCCGCAGTACGAGCCGATCCAGGTCGCGGACAACTGGCCCGTCAGCAATGACCTGGAGCCTGGGCTGAGCCTGACCCAGTTCAGTTTCGACTGCCGCAACAGCGACTGGCAGCTCAGCAGCCGTTATCTGCTGATCGACATCCGTGATCCGCAGCAGCCGCTGCTGGCCTTCAGCCGCCGCAAAGACCTGACGCAGATGGACTTCACCCCGCTGCAACCGATTGACGCGCAAGTCCAGGCGCAATGGCTGCAAGCCTTGCAGCGCTTCCCGAGGTGGTTTCAGCCCTTCAGCAGCGGCAGCGGCACGCTGACGATCAACCCTTACCCGCCCGCCCCGGCGGCAGAGCGGATGTGGGAAGAGTTCCGCCAGTTGCACGGCCAACTGCGCAGCGCCAAGGACAAAGGGCCAGGCATCGCCCGGGTGGAAGCGTTTTTCGCCAGCCATGACTTTCGCACCCTCGCCCCCGGGGAAAGTACCTACCCCGGCCTGCTCAACGACATCGCCTACTGGGCCAGCGAAGCCGGCCAGTTGCAAACCGCACGTCCGTGGCTGGCCGAAGTACTGCGCCGCGACCCGGCGCGGGTGCCGAGCTACCTCAACCTGGCGGACCTGGACTGGGCCCTGTTTGAACAGGAACCCTTGAACAACGGGCACCAGGGTCGGGCCCTGGAGCGCTATCGGGTCTACTGCGGGCTGCGCCTGCAACGCCAGCAGAGCGTGCCGGCCCGCGTACTGCAACGCCTCGACCTGAAGTCCGCCACCCCCCAGGCGTGCCAAGGATTCTGGCCTCTGGTCAGCGCCGTGGATGCCGGCGACGCCACCGAGGTCAAGCGTCTGCTGGAGCAAGGGATCAGCGGTGAAGTCATGGCTGACGACGGGCGCAGCGCCTTGCTCCACGCCCTGGACGCGCCGAACCTGGACATCGCCCGGCAACTGCTGGCTCATGGCGCCCAGACACGCGGCCCCTACAACGGGAACACCCTGACACTGTTGGCGATGCAGAGCGATCTCAGGGAGAGCCCGCACCTGAACCAGGCCCGGCGCCTGAAGTTCCTGCTCGACGCCGGTGCCGCCATCGACGAGCAAAGCCGCCGAGGCGCCACGCCGTTGCTGGAAATGGCCCGCAGCAGCCGGGATATCGAGCGTTTCACCTGGCTGATGCAGTACCCGCAGAACCTTGACCTGCGCACCCCGGACGAAGGCGAAACCGCACTCTGGCGTGCGCTCGACGGCAACAACTACGCCGCCGCCCGGCAACTGATCGCGGCCGGTGCCAACCTCAACCTGAGCTACGGACGCGGCACCTGTCATAACCAGCCGATCGGCAAGAGCCTGCTGATGCGGGTGGCCGAGCAGACCGCTGCCGACAGCAAAGAGCCTGCGGTCAGCGTGCAGGACAGCCTGGCCATGTTCACCCTGCTGCTGGAACACGGCGCCGACCCCAACGTCGGCCAATACTGCGAAAAGAAAGGCGATGGGCTCTTGCTGGAGACCCTGGCCCGCAACAAACGCCAGGACATGCTCCAGGTCCTGCAACGCCTGAGCCGCCCCCCCGCCGCCAAAAACTGAATGAGTGCGCCCCGCAATGGGGCGCAATGCCTCGTTAAGGGGCGAAATTCGGACAAAGACTTTGGCCATATTGATCCCTTTTTGGCCGCTACCGACGTTCTCCCAAAGCTCCGGCGCCGCAAGACTGTGGAACACCGAATCAGCCTGCGGAGAACAAGAAAATGCTGACGATCTACTCGGATGATCACCACCTGCACCACGGCCGCTGCGAACTCATCGACGGCCGCCTGATGCCCTGCTTTGAAATGCCGTCCCGCGCCGACCATGTCCTGGCGCGCGTGCAATACCGCAACCTGGGCCCGGTCGAGGCCCCCAAGGATTTTGGCCTGGCGCCCATCGAACGCATCCACAGCCGCGCCTACCTGGACTTTTTCAAGGGTGCCTGGGATCGCTGGGCGGCCACCGGTACCGACGGCGACTTGCTGCCCTACACCTGGCCCGCGCGCACCCTGCGCAGCGTGATGCCCACCAGCCTGCACGGCCAACTGGGCTACTACAGCTTTGACGGCGGCGCGCCGATCACCGCCGGTACCTGGCAAGCCGCCTACAGCGCGGCCCAGGTGGCACTGACGGCCCAGGCGGTGATCCAGCGTGGCGCGCGCAGCGCCTTCGCCCTGTGCCGGCCGCCGGGACATCACGCCGCCAGCGACCTGATGGGCGGCTACTGCTACCTGAACAACGCCGCCATCGCCGCCCAGGCCTTCCTTGATCAAGGCCACAAGAAAGTCGCGATCCTCGACGTCGATTACCACCACGGCAACGGCACGCAATCGATCTTCTACGCGCGCAACGACGTGCTGTTCACCTCAATCCACGGCCACCCGGAAGCCGAGTTCCCGTTTTTCCTGGGCTACGACGATGAACTGGGCGAAGGCCCGGGTGAAGGCTACAACTTCAACTACCCTCTGCCAGCGGGCAGCGGCTGGGACAGCTGGAGCGCGGCGCTGGAACAGTCCTGTGAGGAAATCACCCGCTACGGCGCCGACATCGTGGTCGTGTCGTTGGGCGTGGACACCTTCAAGGACGATCCGATCTCGCAGTTCAAGCTCGACAGCCCGGACTACCTGAGCATGGGCCAGCGCATTGCCGCCCTGGGCAAGCCGACGCTGTTCGTGATGGAAGGCGGTTATGCGGTGGAAGAAATCGGCATCAACGCCGTCAACGTTCTCGAAGGTTTTCAAAGCGCCCAGTGAGGGATCCGCACCATGCACAGTCTCAAACGCTTTATCGCTCCAGCCCTCTGCGCCACCTTGCTCAGCGGCGCGGTGCAGGCTGAAGAACGCACCCTGCGGGTCTATAACTGGTTCGACTACATCACCCCCAAGGCCTTGGAGGATTTCAAGGCGCAGAACACCCAGGTCAAGCTGGTGTACGACATTTTCGACACCAACGAGGCCCTGGAGGCCAAGCTGCTGACCGGCAACTCCGGGTATGACGTGGTGGTGCCGTCCAACGTGTTCCTGGCCAAGCAGATCGAGGCCGGGGTGTTCCAGCCCCTGGACCGCAGCAAGCTGCCCAACTGGAACCACCTCGATCCCAAGCTGATGAAGCTGATCGAGGCCAACGACCCGGGCAACAAATTCGCCGTGCCCTACATGTACGGCACCATCCTGATCGGCTTCAACCCGGCCAAGGTCAAAGCCGCCCTGGGTGACAACGCACCGGTGGACAGCTGGGACCTGATCTTCAAGGAAGAGAACATCAGCAAGCTCAAGCAGTGCGGCGTGGCGCTGCTGGATTCACCGTCGGAAATCCTACCCCTGGCCCTGCAATACCTGGGCCTAGACCCCAACAGCAAGAAGCCGGCGGACTACGCCAAGGCTGAAGCGCTGCTGATGAAGATCCGTCCGTACATCACCTATTTCCATTCGTCCAAGTACATGGCCGACATCGCCAACGGCGATATCTGCGTCGCGGTCGGCTACTCCGGCAGCTTCTCCCAGGCCGCCAACCGGGCCAAGGAAGCCAAGAACGGAGTGACGGTGGACATGCGCCTGCCCAAGGAAGGCGCGCCGATCTGGTTCGACATGCTGGCGGTTCCCAAAGGCGCGAAAAACCCGGAAGACGCCTACACCTTTATCAACTACCTGCTGCAACCCCAGGTGATTGCGCCGGTCAGCGACTTCGTCGGCTACCCCAACCCGAACAAGGACGCCACCGAACGGGTCGACCCGGCGATCCGCAACAACCCCAACCTGTACCCCACCGAAGCGGCGATGGGCACCCTCTACACTCTGCAACCGCTGCCACGCGACGCGGAACGCGCCCGGACACGGGCCTGGACCAAGATCAAGTCCGGCACGTAGACGCAGCGGCACGTTTCAAGCGCTAAGCGGCAAGCTTGCGGCTTAGCGCCATGCGTTGCGCACACGCTGCAACGCCGCTTCGATCGCCGCTTCCGGCACGGCGGCGAAACCCAGGACCAGCCCGGCACGCTGGTCCGGGGTTGGCCGGGAATCCGGCAGCCAATAGTGGCTCAAGCCATTGATCTCGACGTCGACGCTGGCGGCTTTTTCCACCAGCTCACGTTCCCGCGCCAGGCTGTCGACCGACAGCGTCAGGTGCAGCCCCGCCGCCACATTCGGCAACGGCCCCACACCCGGGATATCCACCGGCCAGTGGGCGAGCAAGGTGTTGCGCCGGCTCAATGCTGCGCGACGCATGCGCCGGATATGCCGCTGAAAGTGCCCGGCCGCCATGAACTCGGCCATCACCGCCTGGGTGCTGACTTCCGAATGCCGCACATCCACGGCCCGACGCTGGGCAAAGGCTTGCACCAGCGTTGGCGGCAATACCAGGTAGCCCAGGCGCAAGGCCGGAAACGCGACCTTGCCGAAGGTGCCGACGTACAGCACCCGGCCCTGACGATCCAGGGCGGCAAGAGGCGCCAGGGGCGCGCCGCTGTAGCGGTACTCGCCATCGTAGTCGTCCTCAATGATCCAGCCCTGGGTCCGCTCGGCCCAGGCCAGCAATTCCAGGCGCCGGGCCAGGCTCATGATGACCCCGGTCGGGTACTGGTGGGACGGGGTGACATAGGCCAGTCGGCAATCTTCCAGGGCCGCCAGTTGCCGGCAATCGATCCCCTCCTGGTCGACCGCCACCCCGCGCAGGCGCCCACCCGCCACCGCGAAGGCGTGACCGGCAGCGCGGTAGCCAGGGTTTTCCACAGCCACGCCGGCCCCTGGCTCCACCAGCAGCTGTGCACAAAGGCTTATTCCCTGCTGCGCACCACTGGTGATCACTATTTGCTCAGCCGTGCACTGCAAGCCCCGCGAACTGCGCAAATACGCGGCGATCAGCCCGCGCAAGCGCGCGTCACCGGCCGAGTCGCCGTAACACAGATGGCGCAGGTCCGGCTTGCGCCAGAAAGCCGCATTCAGCTTGGCCCAGACCTCGAATGGAAACAGATCGAATGCCGGCACGCCCACCCGAAATGCCCGTGGCGGACCACTGGGCGGGGTCGACAAATGATGTTTTTGCAGCAGCTCCAGCGCCCCGCTGTGGATAACTTTAGCTGGATGTAAATCCAGTGAAACGACAGTTTTTGTGGATAAACCTGTGGGTAAGCCTGTTGATATCCCTGTGGACAGTTTTGTGGATAGTTTTTTGATCGGCAACTGCGCTTCAGGCAGCAACGCCACATAAGTGCCATCCCCCACCCGCCCTTCGATAAACCCTTCGGCATACAGCTGGTCGTAGGCGCGGACCACGCTATTTCGGGAAATTCCCAACGCCGCCGCCAGGTCGCGACTGGCCGGCAACCGCGTACCGCTGGCCAGGCGCCCGTCCAGCACGCGCAGGCGCAGGGCCTGGTACAGCTGGCGGCTGAGGCCTTGGCGGCGGTCGAGCTCAATACCCGCCGGATTGAAGGAAAGCGGCAGCGCTGGGCTGTTCATCGGTACGCACCTGGGTAATTGGACCTATGAAATAGACCCTAGATGGCTCTTACAACGGACCATTAGCCTGCCTAGGATGCAGGCATTCGCCAAGGAATTTTTCCATGTACCTACCCCGCGCCTTCGTCGACGACAACCTGGCCAGCCTGCAACAGCAAATTGCCCAGAGCCGCCTCGCCACCCTGGTCACCCACGGCAAGCTGGGCCTGCAAGCCAGCCACTTGCCGTTGTTGCTGGACCCCGGACAAGGCGCCAATGGCACCCTCTTCGGGCACCTGGCCAAGGCCAATCCGCAATGGCAGGAGCTGGCCGACGGAGCCGAGGCGTTGGTGATCTTCAGTGGTGAAGAGGCTTACGTCAGCCCCGGTTTTTACCCGAGCAAGGCCGAGCATGGAAAAGTGGTTCCCACCTGGAACTACCTGGCCGTGCATGCCTACGGCAACGCCGAAGTGTTCAGCGACGGGCCGCGCCTGCTGGAGCTGGTCAGCGCCCTCACCGAACGCCACGAACGTACGCGCAGCGAGCCGTGGAAGGTCACGGACGCACCCGCCGACTACATCGAGGGCATGCTCAAGGCGATTGTCGGTTTTGCCCTGCCGATCCAGCGCCTGGAGGGCAAACGCAAGCTCAGCCAGAACCGCAGCCCCGCCGATATTGCCGGCGTGCGCGATGGGTTGGCGGCCAGTGCCGACGCCCGCGATCAACAGATTTCCCACCTGATGTGCCAAGGAGACTTATGAGCCAGATCCAGATCCGCCCCGTGACCGCCGCCGACCACGCCGCCTGGTTGCCGCTATGGCAGGCCTACCTGCGGTTCTACAACACCGAGCTGGCCGATGACGTGAGCCACAGCACCTGGCAGCGCTTTCTCGACCCGAACGAGCCGACCAACGCGGCCCTGGCCTGGGATGGCGATCAGGCGGTGGGCATGGTGCATTTCATCTACCACCGCACCAACTGGAGTATCGGGAACGCCTGCTACCTGCAAGACTTGCTGGTCAGCCCGGAGCAGCGTGGCACCGGCGTCGGCCGCCTGCTGATCGAGTTTGTCTACGCGCAGGCCAAGCGAGAGGGCGCCTGCAAGGTTCACTGGCTGACCCACGAAACCAATGCCACGGCGATCCAGCTCTACGAGCGCATCGCCGAGCGGCCGGGGTTTATTCAGTTTCGCAAAACCCTTTGAGGTTCAAGGAGAACAGCATGCCGATATCACCCGCTGACTGGAACGGCGCCCCCGCGCCCTCGGCGACCCTGATCGAAGGGCGTTTCATCCGCCTGGAACGACTCGACCCGGCGCGCCATGCCGAGCAACTGTGGCAAGCCTTCCAGGGCCCTGGCGCGGACCCCAAGTTGTGGGACTACCTGCCTTACGGTCCTTTTGAGCACAACGCGTTCAATGCCTGGCTGAGCAACCATGCGGCCAGCAGCGATCCGTACTTCTTCACCGTGATCGACCGTGCCAGCGGCCAGGCCCAGGGCATTTTGAGCCTGATGTCGATTGTCCCAGCTCACGGCCGCATCGAGATCGGCCACGTGACCTTCGGCGCGCCGATGCAGCGCTCGCCGAAAAGCACCGAAGCCGTGTACCTGCTGGCCAAGGAAGCGTTCGACCAGGGCTACCGGCGCCTGGAATGGAAGTGCAACAACGATAATGCCCGCTCGCGCCAGGCCGCCGAACGCCTGGGCTTCAGCTTTGAGGGCGTGTTCCGCCAGCACATGGTGGTCAAGGGCAAGAACCGCGATACCGCGTGGTTTTCGATCCTCGACTCGGAATGGCCGACGATTGGCGCAGGGTTCGAGCGCTGGTTGAGCGAGGACAATCAGAGCGACGCAGGCCAGCGCAAAACCCTGGCCGAATGCCGAGCGTGATAGACGTCGCTTTGTAGCTAAATCGAGGCTGTGCCTCAGGGCCAGCGCAGCCTCGTACCTCGGCAGCGGCTACACCCCGCTGCCGAAGGCTGCGCTGGCCGTCACCTGCAACCACCTTCCACCTGACACCCCCACAGGGCCCAATCGGTCCAGCGTCCGAAAGCGCACGATCCTATGGGCGCGGCGACAGGTTTGGCTCAGCGAAGTTTTTGCGCCAGGACGGCGATGTGCTCCGGGCCAATGCCGCAGCATCCACCCAGGTGGCTGGCGCCGCGCTGTTGCCAATCCGCCGCCCAGCGCAGATAGCCCGGTGGGTCCAGGTCTTCACGCAGCGGGTCGAGGCCGTCGTTGGCTGTGGCTTCCTCGGGTTGCGGTGGGAAGGCGTTGGCGTAGGCGCCGATATGGATCTTCACCCCCAGGCGCTCGAAGGTCGCACGCGCCGCATCGATCGCATCGCCAATCACTTCCGGCTGGCTGCAGTTGAACAGCAAGGTCTGCACACCCAACTCGGCCGCCACAGCGGCCGCCTCAGCCACCGGCTCGCCGGAACGCAGGCGCGGCACAGCGTCGGTGTCTTCATCCTTCAAGGTAAAAGACAACCAGAACGGCTTGCCGTCTTTAGGCAGACCGGCATGAATCGCCCGCGCCTCGACGATCGAACTCTGGGTTTCCGCCAGCCACAGGTCGACGTGCGGCGCCAGGCCATTGACCAGCGGCGCCAACAACTGTGCAGCTCGCGAGGCGTCGAACAGGTCCGGACGATAAGAGCCAAACAGCGGCGGCAAGGAACCGGCGACCCGTACGCTTTTGCCCGAGGCATCCACCGCACGCCGCGCCAACTCGCCGGCCAACGCCGCCAGTGCCTGCCCTTCGGCGGCAAACCGCTCTTCGCCAATATGGAACGGCACCACCGCATAACTGTTGCTGGTGATGACGTTGGCGCCACTGTCGATATAAGCCGCGTGCACGGCTTCCACCGCTTGCGGCGCCTCGCTCAAGGCCAGCGCCGACCACTCGGGCTGCCGGAACGGCGCCCCGCGGCGTTGCAGTTCGCGACCCATGCCGCCATCCAGAATTACCGTGCTGTCTGCGCCCATATGCCTTTTACTCATATGCTTATGAAAATAACTCACTACCGGAGCGGTTCTTATAACTATTAAATACGCACCATCCGGTTAACCACAACCTTTTTCAGTCAGGATTCCCATGAACTTCAAACCGCTATTGGCCCTGGGCCTGACCTTGCTCGCCGCCTCTTCCCAGGCCTTCGCCGGTGCCACCCTGGACCGCATCGAGCAGAAAAAAGAGCTGGTCGGCGTATTGATGGAGAGCTATCCACCCTTCTCCTTCCTCAACGATCAGAACCAACTGGACGGTTTCGACGTCGACGTGGCCAAGGCGGTCGCCGCCAAACTGGGGGTCAAGCTGCGTCTGGAAACCCCTTCCTGGGACGTGATCGCCGCCGGCCGCTGGAGCGGTCGCTACGACATCTGCATCTGCTCCATGACCCCGAGCAAGGCCCGCGCCGAAGTCTTCGATTTCCCGGTGGAGTATTACGCCTCGCCAGCAGTGATCGTGGTCAACGCCAAGGACGATCGCATCCACAGCGCCAAAGACCTGAGCGACAAGAAAGTCGGCCTCACCAGCGCCTCCAGCTATGAGAGCTACCTGAACAAGAACCTGGTGATCGAAGGCGCCGAAGACACCCAATTGCAGTACCCGTTCGAGAACGTGCAGATCGCCCCGTACGACACCGACAACGTCGCCTTCCAGGACCTGGGCCTGGGCGCTGGCGTACGCCTGGACGCGATCCTCACCAACCTGGTGACCGCACAACCGCGCCTGACCCAGGACAAACGCTTCAAGCTGGCCGGCGAGCCGCTCTACTCCGAGCCCAATTCGGTGGCCATCGAAAAAGGCGACGCCCAGTGGAACAGCAAGGTGCGTGAAGTCTTCGCCCAGTTGAAACAGGACGGCACTCTGAGCAAACTGTCGGACAAATGGATCGGCGCCGACATCAGTAAATGACCTCTCTCTCGCAACCACCTCAGCCACCGCAACCGGTGGCTGAGTCGTTTCTCAAACGCCTGCTGGGTTTTCGCACACGCCTGTACCTGACCTGGGCGTTACTGTTCTTGCTGTTTGTCGGGTTTTTCCTGAGCTTTGACCTGAAATTCGCGATCATCCTGGAAAAATTCCCCAACCTGGCTGGCTTGCGCCTGGGCCCCAATGGCTTTCTGCAGGGCGCGGCGCTGACCTTGTTCCTGTGCCTGTGCTCGATGCTGGCCTCGGTGCTGCTGGGGTTCGCCGCCGCCCTGGCGCGCTTGTCCAAAAGTGCCGTACTGTTCGGCATCGCCAGCTTCTACACCTCGTTCTTTCGCGGCACGCCGCTGCTGATCCAGATCATGCTGATCTACCTGGGCATGCCCCAATTGGGCGTGGTGCCGGGCGCGATCGCGGCCGGGATCATCGCCCTGTCCCTGAACTACGGGGCCTACCTCAGCGAAATCTTCCGCGCCGGCATCATTGGCGTCGCCCAGGGCCAACGCCAGGCGGCACTGGCCCTGGGCATGCGCCCGACGACCATCTTCTGGCACGTGACCCTGCCCCAGGCGATGCGCACCATCATCCCGCCCACGGCCAACCAGTTCATTTCGATGCTCAAGGACTCGTCGCTGATTTCGGTGATGGGGGTCTGGGAAGTGATGTTCCTGGCTCAGTCCTACGGCCGCTCAAGCTATCGCTACCTGGAAATGCTGACCACCGCGGCGGTGATCTACTGGCTGATGTCCTTCGCCCTGGAGCTGGTCCAGGCGCGCCTGGAGCGCTATTACGGCAAGGGCTATCAGCGCTAGGCGCTCAGTTGAATGAGCGCTGGCGCCTGACCACACCCATCTGCAGGCCAAAGGGTTGAAATACGGCATTCAAGGACTTGAGCGTCGGGTTGCCCTCGCCCTGCTCGATCTGGATCAGGGTGCGCACCGAAATTCTGCATATTCGCGCGAACTGGCTTTGGTGCAGCTTTGCCACTTCGACCCGCAGGCGTCGCACCGCAGCACCCAGTTCCAGCGAACCGTCGGCAATCCCCTCTTGAACGCTCTCGATCAGGAGGCCGCGAACATCAATCGAAATCGTCATAGCAAAGCCCAACCCTTCATCTGTTGCTGCAAATTCTTCAAGGCGATAGCCGGGTGATTCATCACCTCGACAGGCAAACCTGCAGCAGACAACAGGTCTGGCAATGCCAATAGTGTGCGAGCGTCCTGGCGCAGCCGCTCGAAGGCCTGGTCCGGCTCCAGCAGCGGCGCCAAGGCGTTGCACGCTCCGCGCCAATCGACCTCACCCGCGCGCTCGATCGCCATGGGCCACTTGGTGGTGCGAGTAATGCCTTCTACGTCCATCACCATCGGCGCCAAGTCGTAGATAGGCGCCAAGCGCAAGGTGTCCCGGGTACGAATGATCGCCGTGTTACGCCCATGATTATCCGAATTGCCCAGGATCTTGTTAATCAGGTCGCGCCGCAGGTAGTCCGCCACCAGGTCTGGCACCTGAGCCTTTTGCCCGCCCTCGATCCACATTTTTGCCAACAATTGGATGACCTGCAGATGGTCCATGCGCTTGTCCGGCTCTGTGACACCGGCCAATGAGTAAATCGACTCCACCGCCAAACGCTCGACACCCATCGCGCCGACCCTGCGGTCAAAACGCTGCATCCACAGGCTCGGTTTGCCGGCCTCTTCCAGGGCCAGCTCCTGGGTGGCCACGGTATCGATCCCGAGACTTTGCAGTGCCTTGTAGTACAGGTATTCGGTCCGCAGGATGCACTGGTCGTTACTCAGTGCCTGGCTCCTTGAGAACTTCACAAACCAGTGAGCAGTGGCCTCGGTATCGTCCAGGACCGCATCGGGGTAGAGCAGGCCATCGCGCCCTTGGGTCAGCAGCAATTTCGGCGCCTCCCCGCCCGCGCCTTGTTCGTAGGCATATTCGAGAAAGCGCTGGTCGCGGATGATCACATCCTGCCGGCTGAAACCCATGGGAACCGCTCTGTCCAACGTCTCGATCGATTCCTTGATGCGCAGGTTGCCGATAGGCGCCGCTGTGCTGCGGCCCAACAGAAACAGGTCATCGCTCAGACCCTGAGGCTTCTCACCGCCAATATGCTTGAGCAGAAAACGCCTGGCGGCCCCCGAAGGCACGATGTCGTAGAGAAAGGCAGGCGCCTGCTTCAACCGATACGTGTCGAAGTCCACAGGCAGCCTCGCGCTGACAGCCAGGGAAAAAACACTTAGGTAGGCGTCGAGGTTAGCCCTGATGTAACCGGACATGTAGGCAATCTCGCAGGGGCTCAAAAGGCCACTTTCGGCGCGGCGAAGTTCATGGACATGACGTCCTGCCACAGACCATCGGCGTACAGCTGGAGAGTGAGTAGATGCATGGTCGGCCTGCAATGGGCTGCACAGTGAGCGCATTCGATTACGCGAAATCTGCAATATAGTGCGACTAAATCTTTAACACGAACCCTTGAACTGAATTTAAATGCAGATTAAAGCTGACAAGATAAAAAAAGGGGAGCAAATGCTCCCCCGAGGTAAAACGTTGCAGATGACGGCTTTGATCAGCCTTCGATCTCGATCAGGATCTCGCCCGGGTTGACCCGGTCGCCCTTGGCCACGTGGATGGCGGTCACCTTGCCGGCGATGGCCGACTGGACTTCGGTCTCCATTTTCATCGCTTCGGTGATCAATACCGCCTGGCCGGCCTTGACCACGTCGCCTTCCTTGACCAGTACGTCGACGATGTTGCCCGGCATGGTGGTGCTGACGTGACCCGGCGCGGTGGCCTGCTTGCGCTTGCTGCCGCCGCCGCCGACGAATTCGTTGAGCGGCTCGAACACCACTTCTTCCGGCATGCCGTCGATCGACAGGTAGAAGTGGCGCTTGCCCTCGGCCTTGACCCCGACCCCAGTGATGTCGACGCGGTAGGTTTCGCCGTGGACGTCGATGACGAACTCGGTGGGCACGCCCTCGCCGCCGGCCTTGCTCACGCCACCGGCTTCGGGGATCGGCAGCAGCACTTCCGGAACCAGGGTGCCGGCCTCGCGCTCTTCGAGGAACTTACGCCCGATGTCCGGGAACATGGCGTAGGTCAGCACGTCTTCTTCGGACTTGGCCAGGGCGCCGATTTCACCGCGCAGCTTGGTCATCTCAGGTTTCAGCAGGTCGGCCGGACGCACATCGATCACGTCTTCGCTGCCGATGGCCTGGCGTCGAAGTTTTTCGTCGACTTCACCCGGAGCCTTGCCGTAGCCACCTTGCAGGTACAGCTTCACTTCGTTGGTGATGGTTTTGTAGCGCTCGCCGGCCAGCACGTTGAAGAACGCCTGGGTGCCGACGATCTGCGAGGTCGGGGTCACCAGTGGCGGGTAACCGAGGTCGTGACGGACCCGTGGGATCTCGGCCAGCACTTCGCTCATGCGGTTCAGCGCGCCTTGCTCTTTGAGCTGGTTGGCCAGGTTGGAGATCATCCCGCCCGGCACCTGGTTGACCTGCACCCGGGTGTCGACCGCGGTGAATTCGCTTTCGAACTGGTGGTACTTCTTGCGCACAGCGTAGAAGTACAGACCGATTTCCTGCAGCAGTTCCAGGTTCAGGCCGGTGTCGAATTCGCTGCCTTTAAGGGCCGCGACCATGGACTCGGTGCCCGGGTGGCTGGTGCCCCAGGCGAAGCTGGAGATGGCGGTGTCAATGTGGTCGGCGCCGTTCTCGATGGCCTTGAGCTGGCACATCGCGGCCAGGCCTGCGGTGTCGTGGGAGTGGATGAACACCGGCAGCGACTGCTCGGCTTTCAGCGCCTTGACCAGCTCCCCCGTGGCATAGGGCGTCAGCAGGCCAGCCATGTCCTTGATGGCAACCGAGTCGCAACCCATGGCTTCCATTTGCTTGGCCTGGGCGACGAAGGCCTCGATGGTGTGCACCGGGCTGGTGGTGTAGGCGATGGTGCCCTGGGCGTGCTTGCCGGCGGCTTTCACCGCTTCGATGGCCACCCGCAGGTTACGCACGTCGTTCATGGCGTCGAAGATGCGAAATACGTCGATACCATTGACTGCGGCCTTGGCCACGAACGCACGGACCACGTCGTCGCTGTAGTGGCGGTAGCCCAGCAGGTTCTGCCCGCGCAGGAGCATCTGCAGACGGGTGTTAGGCAATGCCGCGCGCAGTTGGCGCAGGCGCTCCCACGGGTCTTCTTTGAGAAAGCGCACGCAGGCGTCGAAGGTCGCGCCGCCCCACACTTCCAGGGACCAGTAGCCGACTTTGTCGAGCTTGTCGCAGATCGGCAGCATGTCGTCGGTGCGCATGCGGGTGGCCAGCAACGATTGGTGGGCGTCGCGCAGGATGGTGTCGGTAACGAAGATTTTCTTAGTCATATTCGGATCTCCTCATAGCTACAAGTTTCAAGCTACACGCTGCAAGTCAAAGCCAACCTGCTCTGACTTGCCGCTTGCAGCTAAAAGCTTGCAACTGCTTCATTCATAGGCCTGCGTGGGCGGCGATGGCGGCAGCGATGGCCAGGGCCAGCTCTTCGGGTTTGCGCTTGATCGAGTAGTTGGTCAGTTCAGGATGGCTTTCAACGAAGCTGGTGTTGAACTGACCGCTACGGAATTCCGGGTTACGCAGAATTTCCTGGTAATAGGCCGCCGTGGTCTTCACGCCTTGCAGGCGCATGTCGTCCAGGGCACGCAGGCCGCGGTCCATGGCTTCTTCCCAGGTCAACGCCCACACCACCAGTTTCAGGCACATGGAGTCGTAGAACGGCGGAATGGTGTAGCCGGTGTAGATCGCCGTGTCGGTGCGTACGCCGGGACCGCCGGGTGCGTAATAACGGGTGATCTTGCCGAAGCTGGGCAGGAAGTTGTTTTTCGGGTCTTCGGCGTTGATCCGAAATTGCAGCGCGAAGCCGCGATGCTGGATGTCTTCCTGTTTCACCGAAAGCGGCAGGCCGGAGGCGATGCGGATCTGCTCGCGGACGATGTCGATGCCAGTGATTTCCTCGGTGATGGTGTGTTCCACCTGCACCCGGGTGTTCATCTCCATGAAGTACACCTCGCCCTCGGCGAGCAAGAACTCCACGGTGCCGGCGTTCTCGTAGCCCACGGCCTTGGCTGCACGCACCGACAGGTCGCCGATGTAGGCGCGCTGTTCAGGGGTCAGTTGCGGGCTGGGGGCGATCTCGATCAGCTTCTGGTTGCGGCGCTGGATCGAGCAATCACGCTCGAACAGGTGCACTACGTTGCCAAAGCTGTCGCCGAGGATCTGCGCTTCGATGTGCTTGGGGTTGACGATGCACTTTTCCAGAAACACTTCCGCCGAACCGAAAGCCTTGGTGGCTTCGGAAATCACCCGGGGGAAGGCTTGTTCGAGTTCTTCACGGCTGTTGCAACGGCGAATGCCGCGACCGCCACCGCCGGAGGTGGCCTTGAGCATTACCGGGTAACCAATGCGGTCGCCCTCGGTCAAGGCTTCGGCGATGTCCGCCACGTTGCCTTCGGTGCCCGGGGTCACCGGTACGCCGGCCTTGATCATGCTGCGCCGGGCTTCGGTCTTGTCGCCCATGCGCCGGATCACTTCCGCCGACGGGCCGATGAATTTGATACCACGCTCGGCGCAGATGTCCGCCAGCTCGGCGTTTTCCGAGAGGAAGCCGTAGCCGGGGTGCAGTGCGTCGCAGCCGGTTTCCACCGCCAGGTTCACCAGCTTGCGCGGGTTGAGGTAGCCGGCCAGCGGTTCGGCGCCGATGCTGTGCGCCTCGTCCGCGCGCTTCACATGCAGGGCATGGCGATCGGCGTCGGAATAGATCGCGACCGAACGGATGCCCATCTCGGCGCAGGCACGCACGATGCGTACGGCAATCTCACCACGGTTGGCGATCAGGATCTTTTTTATCACTTGGAGGTTCCCTTGAGCCGTTGAAACACACGACCTGCTAGACCAGGTCGGCGCGTGACCAAATGTTTCAAGTCAGTCGCTGCGCCACACTATGCCTATGGAGGGATTAACAAAAATCAATAATTATTGGGTCAACCATAAGTAAAGACTTATAGTTGAGCGATCAGCCTGTGGCGCGAGACCTGAAATAATGCGTAAGTCCTTGATGCGTATGACATTACGCCAACTTCAGATCTTCAATGAAGTCTGTGACTTGCGTTCCTACAGCCGCGCCGCTGAGGAGATGTCCCTGACCCAGCCCGCCGTGAGCTTGCAAATTCGCCAGCTGGAAGAGCTGATCGGCCAGCCGTTGTTCGACTATGTCGGCAAGAAGCTGTACATGACCGAGGCCGCCGAAGCCCTGCAACGGGCCAGCCGCGACATTTTCGGGCGCCTGGAAAACCTCGATATGCAGCTCTCGGACATGCAGGGATCGTTGCAGGGCCAGTTGAAACTGGCGGTGGAATCGAGCGCCAAATACTTCGTGCCGCACCTGTTCGCCGCCTTCAAGCGCCAGCACCCGGAGGTCAACCTGCAACTCACCGTGGTCAATCGCGGACAGGTGATCCGGCGCCTTTCGGACAACCGTGACGACCTGGTGATCATGTCCATGGTGCCGCAGGACATGGGCCTGGAATTTCTGCCGTTCCTCAACAACCCGATCGTGGCCGTGGCGCCCCCTGACCATCCGCTGTGCCATAAGGGGCCGCTGCGCCTGCAGGACCTGGAGCCCTACAACCTGCTGGTGCGTGAACAAGGCTCGGGCACGCGGCTGGCCTGCGAGGAATACTTCAAGGAGAAGCGCGTGCACTTCACCCAGACCCTGGAAGTGTCGTCGGCCGAGGCCCAGCGCGAATGCGTGCGCGCGGGTCTGGGCGTGGCCTTGTTGACGCGCCACGCCCTGAACCTGGAGTTGGCGACGGGGGGGCTCATCGAGCTCCCCGTCGAAGAGCTGCCGTTGTACCGCAGCTGGTGCCTGGTGCAGGCCAAGGCCAAGCGCCTGTCACCGGTCGCGCATGCGTTCCTGGGGTTTATCCGCAGCGAACGGGTGCAGATCAGCGTGCTGGTTGAGCGTTTCGACGGGAAGCTGTCGGTGCCGCCTGCCAGTAGTTGAGGGCTTCAAGCTCCGGGTAATCGTTGATCTCATGCTGCAGTTGGCGCAACTCACAGCGGTGTTCGATCGCGCGGCGAAACTCCATGCGGCGCTGGTCTTCCTGCTGACGACGGGTCTTGACTACGCTGTTGCTCTCTTCGTAAGGCCGGGCCATTTCTAGTCTCCCAATGCGAGTACGGGAGTTTCACGATGGACGTCGGGCGTTACGGTTTGGCGGCGGGTCGGTTACAGGGATGTGAATGTTGCCGGGCGGTGGGCCGCACGTGTGACGCCCACCTCAGGTGGAATGCCAGGCTCAGTCGTCCAGCGCTTTGACTGATTTTGGTGACAGGCGCAGGCTGCGCAAGCTGCGTTTGACGCTTTTCAGGTGGTTGACCAGGCTCGGCCCACGGGCCATGGCCACGCCCATCGCCAGCACGTCGATCACCACCAGGTGAGCGATGCGCGAGGTCAGCGGGGTGTAGATTTCGGTGTCTTCGTGCACGTCGATCGCCAGATTGACGGTCGACAGCTCGGCCAACGGCGTCTGGCTCGGACACAGGGTGATCAGCGAGGCGCCGCTTTCCCGGACTAGGTTGGCGGTGATCAGCAGGTCCTTGGAACGCCCCGACTGGGAAATACAGATCGCCACGTCGGTGGGCTTCAGAGTCACCGCTGACATCGCCTGCATATGCGGGTCGGAATACGCCGCCGCGGTCAGCAGCAGGCGAAAAAACTTGTGCTGGGCATCCGCCGCCACCGCGCCCGAAGCACCGAAGCCGTAGAACTCGACGCGCTGGGCCTGGGACATGGCGGTCACGGCCTTCTGCAACTCCACCGGGTCGAGCTTCTCGCGCACTTCCATCAGGGTGTGCAGGGTGGTGTCGAAGATTTTCAGGCTGTAGTCGGCGACGGAGTCGTCTTCATGAATCGCGAACTGGCCGAAGCTGGCCCCGGCGGCCAGGCTTTGCGCCAACTTGAGTTTCAGGTCCTGAAAACCCGAGCAACCGATGGCGCGGCAGAAACGCACGATGGTCGGTTCGCTGATGCCGACGCTGTGGGCCAGGTCGGCCATGGAGCTGTGCATCACAGCCGCAGGATCGAGCAACACATGATCGGCGACCTTGAGCTCCGACTTGCGCAAGAGATGGCGTGACTGGGCGATGTGCTGCAACAGATTCAAAGGGCTGGACTCATTGTTATTGGCAGGCGCCAGGGATGTAGCAGTTTTGTAGTTATACTACATGAATTCGCTTTTTGCCCGCGCAATGCGTAACTGAATCAGCTTTATGCCCCCTATTTTGGCTGGGTCCGCTGTATGTAGCTGCCAGGGCGGCCCGAGCCTGTGGCAGTGGCTACAAGGCGGCGTCGGCTCGGAGTAATGCCGCGAGACCCTCTGCTTCGACGGGGCGGCTGATCAGGTAACCCTGCACTTCGTCACACTGCTCGGCCTTGAGAAACGCCAGCTGGCCGGGGTGCTCGACGCCTTCGGCCACCACCTTCAGCGACAGGCCGTGGGCCATGGCGATGATCGCCCGGGTAATCGCCGCATCCGCGCTGCCTTCCGTCAGGCCACGGATAAACGCCTGATCGATCTTCACGTAGTCCACCGGGATCCGCTTGAGGTAACTCAGGGACGAATACCCGGTGCCAAAATCGTCGATCGCCAACTTCACCCCCAGGCCACGCAGTTGCTTAAAGGTCGAAATGATGTGTTCGACGCTGTCGAGCAACTGGCTTTCGGTCAGCTCGAGCTCCAGGTATTGCGGCTCCAGGCCGGTTTCTTCCAGCACTTGGCGCACCAGGCTCACCAACTTGCCCTGGCGCAGTTGATACACCGACAGATTGACCGAGACCCGAATCGGCGCCAGCCCCTGGCGTTGCCATTCGCACGCCTGCCAGCAGGCCTGGCGCAACACAAACTCGCCGATCGGCCCGATCAGCCCGGTTTCTTCGGCCAGGCCGATAAAGTCCCCTGGCGGCACCCGGCCCATGGTCGGGTGATCCCACCGCACCAGTGCCTCGGCGGCATTGAGATGGCCGCTGGCCAGGCACAGCTTGGGTTGATAGAAGACTTTCAATTGCTGTTCGTCGACGGCTTTGCGCAGCTGGTTTTCCAATTGCAGGCGCTCCAGCGTGCTGGCCTGCAAACTCTCGGTGTAAAACTGGAAATTATTCCCACCCAGGTGCTTGGCATATTGCATCGCCATGTTTGACTGGCTGATCAGCGCTGAAATCTCCCGCGCGCTATCGGGCAGCAGGCTGATGCCCATGGACGCGCTGACCACCAGCTCGTGGCCATCCACGGTCAGCGGCAGGCGCAGCTTGCTCAGTAATCGGGTGGCGACCCGGGTCAGGCTCGATAGGCTGCCATAGGCATCGAACAACACCGCAAATTCATCGCCGGACAAGCGGGCGATGGTGTCGGCTTCAGGCAGCGCATTGATCAGGCGCCGGGCCATTTTCTGCAACAGCTGGTCGGCCACGTCATGGCCCAGGCTGTCATTGAGCAACTTGAAGCGGTCCAGGTTGATGTGGACCAAGGCCAGGCTACGCCCGCCCTGGCGCACCCGCAGATGGGCGTCGCGCAGGCGCTCGCGAAACAGCGAGCGATTGGCCAGGCCAGTGAGTTCGTCGTAGTGGGTCAGGTAGCGCATTCGCTCTTCGGACTCGCGCCGCGCCGATAAATCGGCGAAGAAGCCGACGATATGGCTGACCTTGCCGCGCTTGTCGCGGACCATGCTCAGTTGCAGCCATTGCGGGTACAGCTCGCCATTCTTGCGCGCCTCCACCAGCTCGCCCTGCCAACTGCCGTGCTGCTCCAGGGCCTGGCGGATCGCCGGGTAGTGGCGACGCGCATCGCGGCTGCACGGCAGCTCCACGACATTGCGCCCGAGCATGTCTTCGATCTGATAACCAGTGACGCGGCTGAACGCCTGGTTGATCGCGATCAATGCGTAATCCGGGTCGAGAATCACGATGCCTTCACTGGCGGCCTCGAACACCGTGGCGGCCAGGTTGCGCTGTTCTTCCAGATCCTTGCTGGTGCTGATGTCACGCCGGGTGCCGACCATGCGTATCACCCGCCCGCTGGCGCTGCGCTCCACGGCTCGGCCTCGGTCCTCGATCCAGACCCAGTGGCCGGCGCCGTGGCGCACCCGGTATTCGACTTGATAATCCTCGCTGCGGCCCTTGAGGTGCTCCACCAGGGCGCGCCGGAGCAGCGGCAGGTCCTCGGGGTGCAGGCGTGGCTTGAGGTGGCTGAGCATCGCCGTGACGTAGTCGGGCTCCAGCCCGAACAGCTCTTTGACCTGGGTGTGGTGCACTTCGTCGGTCTGCAGGTTCCAGTCCCAAAGCCCCAACTCACTGGCCTTGAGCGCCAGGGCCAGGCGCGCCTCGCTCTTGCTCAGGGCCTTGTTGGCCGCGTCCAGCTCCAGGCTGCGCTCCGCGACCCGGCCTTCGAGGCTGACCTGGGCTTCACGCAGTTCATCTTCGGCACGCCGGCGTTGTTCAATCTCCCGGGCCAGCTCGCTGTTGAGCTGTTCGCTGCGGCTTTGCGCCTGCTGCAGGTGCTCGATCAGCGCCTGATTCTGAAAACGCCGCAGCAAGCCACGATGGATCAGGCGATGAACCTGCCAGGCCACCACGCTCAAGGACACCAGCAGAATCAGCCCGAGCCAACCCCAGCCACGCTGCTGCTGGTCGCCGCCCCAGAACAGATAAGCAATGGCCGGCAACAGGCAGGGCAAGGTAAAGGACAGGAAGGCCGGCAGGCTGACGGCATAGGACACGCTGGCGGAGAGAATCGCCGCGCCGATGAGGCCGAAGACCCAGGCCTGCTGCAAAAAACTGTCGGCGGGCACCAGGGCGATACCGGCACAGGCCAGGGTCAGGCCACTGACCGCAGACCCCAGTAGGAACATCCGCCGCCACACCGCTTGCGCCTGACGGCTGGGCATGGCGGAATCGAACGCTGCCACCTGGATCACCCGCAGCGCCACCAGGGCCAGCAACCAGACCATCCACACGCTGACCAGCAAGTAACGCTCGGGACTCCACAGCAGCCAGGCGCAGACCAGGCCGTTGAGCAGCATGAAGAGCGTGGGCAGCAACGAGCCCTGATAAAGCAGACGCGTGCGCTCGACCGCCATCTCCATGGCGTAGTGCTGGCGGATAACCCGCGGTTCCACAAAGGGACCGCTCAGGTCGGTGCTGAGTGTCATAGGCATGTTCTTATAATGGTTGAGCCTGAAACGTCGCCGGAGCATACACAAGCAATAGCCCGTACCAAACTGCTCCAGGTCATAAATCGCTAAATCAGATCCCCCGCCAGCACCGCGTAAAACCGTACAGGCGAGTACCGCCAACGGCTGCAGCCTGTGACCGACCGGTCGTCATCCACAGTAGTTTTATCGGCTAAACCAACGCCGGGTTTGCCCGGTGTCGCCCGGCCCCCTAGAATGCCCCGATGCGCGATGACCTCTCCCTTCTGCTGAACTCCCTCAACGATGCCCAACGCCAGGCCGTAGCTGCCTCCGTGGGTCGTCAGTTGGTCCTGGCCGGTGCTGGATCCGGTAAAACCCGTGTGCTGGTGCATCGTATCGCCTGGTTGATCCAGGTCGAGAACGCCTCGCCACACTCCATCCTGTCGGTGACCTTCACCAACAAGGCGGCTGCCGAGATGCGCCATCGCATCGAGCAGCTGATGGGGATCAACCCGGCCGGCATGTGGGTCGGCACCTTCCACGGCCTGGCGCACCGCCTGTTGCGCGCCCATTGGCAGGAAGCGGGCTTGAGCCAGACCTTCCAGATCCTCGACAGCGACGACCAGCAACGCCTGGTCAAGCGCGTGATCCGCGACCTGGGACTGGATGAGCAGCGCTGGCCGGCACGCCAGGCGCAATGGTTTATCAACGGCCAAAAAGATGAAGGCCTGCGCCCACAACATATTCAAGCCAGCGGCGATCTGTTCCTGGCCACCATGCGCGGCATCTATGAGGCCTACGAGGCCGCCTGCCTGCGCGCCGGGGTCATCGACTTCTCCGAGCTGCTGCTGCGCGCCCTGGACCTGTGGCGCGACCACCCGGGTTTGCTGGCGCACTACCAGAAGCGCTTCCGCCATGTGCTGGTGGACGAATTCCAGGACACCAACGCCGTGCAGTACGCCTGGTTGCGCCTGCTGGCCAAGGGCGGCGACAGCCTGATGGTGGTGGGCGACGACGACCAGTCGATCTACGGCTGGCGCGGCGCGAAGATCGAGAACATTCACCAGTATTCCGAAGACTTCCCGGACGCCGAAACCATTCGCCTGGAGCAGAACTACCGCTCCACGGCCGGCATCCTCAAGGCCGCCAACGCCCTGATCGCCAACAACACCGGGCGCCTGGGCAAGGAGTTGTGGACCGACGGCGGTGAAGGCGAAGCCATCAACCTGTACGCCGCCTTCAACGAACACGACGAAGCGCGCTACGTGGTGGAAACCATCGAAAGCGCCCTGAAAACCGGCCTGGCCCGCAGCGATATCGCCATTTTGTATCGCTCCAACGCCCAGTCCCGGGTGCTGGAAGAAGCCCTGCTGCGCGAGCGCATTCCGTACCGCATCTACGGCGGCCAGCGCTTCTTCGAACGCGCCGAAATCAAGAACGCCATGGCCTACCTGCGTCTGCTCGAAGGCCGTGGCAACGATGCCGCGCTGGAGCGGGTGATCAACGTTCCGGCGCGCGGCATCGGTGAAAAAACCGTCGAAGCCATCCGCGAACACGCGCGCCACAGCGACGTGTCGATGTGGGAAGCCATGCGCCAACTGGTGGCTAACAAGGGCCTGACCGGACGCGCGGCCGGCGCCCTGGGCGGCTTTATCGAGCTGATCGAGAACCTCGCGGCAAAAGCCGTCGAGATGCCGCTGCACCTGATGACCCAGACGGTGATCGAACAATCCGGGCTGATTGCCTACCACGAGGCGGAAAAAGGCGAAAAAGGCCAGGCTCGGGTGGAAAACCTTGAGGAACTGGTCAGCGCCGCGCGCAACTTCGAAAACACTGAAGAAGACGAAGACCTGACGCCACTGGCCGCCTTCCTCGGCCATGCGTCCCTGGAAGCCGGCGATACTCAGGCCGACGAGCACGAGGACGGCATCCAGCTGATGACCTTGCACAGCGCCAAGGGCCTGGAATTTCCCTACGTGTTCCTGGTGGGCATGGAAGAAGGCCTGTTCCCGCACAAGATGAGCCTGGAAGAACCCGGGCGCCTTGAAGAAGAACGGCGCCTGGCCTACGTCGGTATTACTCGGGCGATGCAGAACCTGGTCATGACCTACGCCGAAACCCGCCGCCTCTACGGCAGCGAGACCTATAACAAGGTCTCGCGCTTCGTCCGCGAAGTGCCCAAGGGGCTGATCCAGGAAGTGCGCCTGTCCAACAGCGTCAGCCGCCCGTTCGGTGGTGGCCAGCAGCAGAGCTCCAGCAGCCTGTTTGGTGGCAGCGAGATCCCGGACACCGGTTTCAGCCTGGGCCAGGCCGTACGCCACGCGGTGTTTGGCGACGGGGTGATCCTCAACTTCGAGGGCGCCGGCGCCCAGGCACGGGTCCAGGTCAACTTCAGCGAAGGCAGCAAGTGGCTGATGCTCGGCTACGCCAAGCTGGAAGCCATCTAAGCCTTGCGGAAAGCGGCGTACCGGGGCAAACCGGGACCCGCTGACCGCGGTTGACGCGCTCGTCCTCAAGCGTCCCTATAAAGGAAGAGGAACATCAGCATGGGCACAGGCTTTTTTTCCTCCTGGACATTCTGGGCCCTGCTTTCGGCGACATTCGCCGCGCTGACGGCGATCTTCGCCAAAATCGGCATCGAGAACGTCAACTCCGACTTCGCCACCCTGCTGCGGACCGTGGTGGTGCTGGTGAGCCTGGCCTTGATTTTGTACGCCACGGGCCAATATCAATCACTGGGATCGATCTCGGCCAAGAGTTACCTGTTCCTGGTGCTGTCCGGCCTGGCCACCGGTGCTTCCTGGCTGTGCTACTTCCGCGCGCTGAAACTGGGCCCGGCCTCGCTGGTAGCGCCGGTCGACAAGCTCAGCGTGGTGTTGGTCGCCGTCCTGGGCGCCGTGCTGCTGGGGGAGAAGCTCGACCTGCGGCAATGGGGCGGAATCGGCCTGATCACCGCAGGCGTGGTGATGCTGGCGCTACGCCGCTGAGTCGGGGTTGGGCTGAACCCACCCGCCGCCTGCCGGGTCCCATGTGTACACGTCCTCTTGCCCCGGCTGACACTGAACCCAGCCTGTCAGGCAAAAGCCCGAAACATTATGCCGCTAGCCAGTGACACTTCACCTGTGCAACATGGCGCGCGTGCCATCCACAAATGGGAATTCCCTTTATGAAACGTTTTCTTAGCATCGCCATGGCGCTGTGCATCGGCCTGACGATGAGCCTCGACGCCAACGCCAAGCGCTTCGGTGGCGGTAAAAGCGCCGGCGCCGCGCCGTCGCACCAAACCAGCCAAATGGCGCCTTCCGCAGGTGCGGGCACTGCTGCCACTGCAGGCGCTGCCGGTGCCGCGGGTGCTGCTGCCAAAGCGGGCGGCGCTTCGCGCTGGCTCGGCCCTCTGGCCGGTATCGCCGCTGGCGGCCTGCTGGCATCCATGTTCATGGGCGGTGGCTTCCAGGGCATGCAGATCTTCGACATCCTGATCCTCGCCGTCATCGCATTCGTGATCTTCCGGTTCATTGCCGCTCGTCGCCGCAAGCAGCAGGAGCAATTCGCTCCGGCTGGCCACGCGCCTATGCAGCGTGAAGCCTTCCAGCCACAGCAGCCTGCTCCAGGCTCGATCTTCGGTGGTGCTTCGGCTGCCGCCGCCCGTCCGGTGATCAATGCGCCGGCCTGGTTCAACGAAGAGCGCTTCATCGAAGCCGCGCGTAACCACTTCCAGTCCCTGCAGCAACACTGGGACGCAAACGAAATGGACAAGATCGCCGAGTTCGTGACCCCGCAAATGCTGCAGTTCCTGAAAAAAGAACGCGCAGACCTGGGTGATGGCTTCCAGTCGACCTACATCGACAACCTCAATGTCCAACTGGACGGCGTGGATGATCGTGCCGACAAGACCATCGCTACCCTGACCTTCACTGGCGTGTCGAAAACCTCGCGTTTCGACCAGGGCGAAATGTTCAGCGAAAGCTGGAACATGGAACGCGCTCCAGGCGACAACCAGCCTTGGCTGGTTGCAGGTATCCGCCAGAACGGCTGATCCCTTTCGCGGTCACACTCGTTATGCAAAACCCCGACTCAGGTCGGGGTTTTGCATTTCACGATTGCACTTATAGCGAGCTACTGTATAAAACCGCGTCATACAAACCGCGCCATAGAGCTAAGAGGACCCAGGCCGTGGAAGAAGTCATCGAGCAACTGCGTGAAGCCAACGAACCGGTACCCGTGCCCCTGGAATTACCGGACGAAGACCAACTGGTGGAAGTCGAGGAACAGCTGTTCATCAACATCCCCTTCGTCTTCAAAGAGTTCCTGTTGACCGTGAGTGACGTGGTCTACGGCAGCCTGGAACCGGTGACCGTCACCGACCCTCAGTCCCACACCTACCTGCCGGAAGTCGCCGCTACTGCCTGGGACCTGGGCGTACCGCGCGAGTTGATCCCGATCTGCCAGGACGGCGAAGACTACTACTGCGTCGAGGAAGACGGCACCGTGGTGCTGTGGTCCGGCGAAGAAGAGCTGATCACCGAAGAATCCTGGGAATCGGTGTGGCACTGGGCACGGGACGTCTGGCTGGAAAGCTGAGTCGATCACCTGCCCGCCCCATCGTCGGCAGGCGCGTACTTACAGAGGCATGCCCCCCCTGTAATGGCGCGCCTGACCGCGCCGCCGGCCTCCTTGGCAACGGCGCGAATGGGCGATCAATGCCCTGAGCTTTCCTTGTGGTTATCCAGGGTTTCCAGCAGCGCAACCTGCATCCGCGTGTGCACCCGGATAAACCAGCGCCACAGCACTGCCGCCACGGCAGCCGCAACCACGGCGATCAGTACCAGCAGCTCGGCAGTTGGCAGAATGCTCGACGACAACGCCGCCAGCAGCAGGAAGATCACCAGCAACGACAGAATCGGAATCACCTCGGCGATCACACGCCGCACCCTTTGCGTATGGCGCCCGGCCACTTCCGCCTTGACCCCCATCTCCGCCAGCAGCATCGACAACGCCTTGAGCTTACGATAGGCGGCGATCAAAAACGGCAGCGACAACAACAGCGCACCACCCCAGATCAGCGCCTTCTGCCAGCTCGGGTCGCTGATCCAGTCCTGCAGATAGCCGCCGATCCGCGCCGCGAAGTAGCCCCCAGAGAAGAAGATCGCCACCACCAGCGCCAGGTTGACCCCCACCTGCATCAGGATCCGCCGGATCATCGACGCCAGCAGCGCGCCCTCGCCCTGGGGCTGGATGCTGCGCAACCATTCGCCATACATGCCCAGCACTCGACCCAGGCGCTGCGGCATCACCTCGGCCAACTTCTGCGACAGCGGGTCGGCGGCGCGGATCAGGTATGGGGTCAGCAAGGTCGTGATGGCCGATACCGCCACCGCCACCGGATAGAGGAAGTCGCTGGTGACCTGCAAGGTCATGCCCAACGCGGCGATGATGAAAGAAAACTCGCCGATCTGGGACAGGCCCATGCCCACCCGCAGCGACGTGCGCCCATCGTTGCCGGCGATAAAGGCCCCCAGCCCACAGGACAGCATCTTGCCCAGGACCACCGCGACCGTGATTACCACGATCGGCCAGGCGTACTGCAGGAGAATCTGCGGGTCGATCATCAAGCCGATGGCGACAAAGAAGATGGCACTGAACATGTCGCGAACGGGCTCGATTAATCGCTCAATTTTCAGTAGCTCGCGGGACTCGGCAATGATCGCGCCAATCAGGAAAGCCCCCAGCACCATGCTGTACTCCAGCTTGACCACCAGCAGGCAGAAGCCGAAACACAGCCCCAACACGGTGATCAACAGCATCTCGTTGCTTTCAAAGCGGGCCACGTAGGACAGCAGGCGCGGCACCAGCAGAATGCCGATCACCAGCGCCACAATCATGAACAAAGAGAGCTTGCCGACGGTGGAGAACACTTCGCCGGAGTCGACCGTGCCGCTGACCGCGATGCTTGAGAGCAAGGCGATGATGCCGATGCCGAGGATGTCTTCAACAATCAACACACCGAAAATCAGCTGCGCGAAGCGCTGGTTCTTCATCTTCAGGTCATTGAGGGCCTTGACGATGATGGTGGTCGAGGAAATTGCCAGGATTGCGCCGAGGAACAGCGAGTCCATGGTGCTCCAGTCGAACCAGCGACCGATTTCGTAGCCGATCCAGATCATCAGCACGATTTCCAGGAAGGCCGCGATAAAGGCCGTGGCACCGACCTTGAACAGCTTGCGCAGGCTGAACTCCAGGCCCAGGCAGAACATCAGGAAAATCACCCCCAGCTCGGCCAGGGTCTTGATGGTCTGCTCATCGTGGATCAGGCCGAAAGGCGGGGTGTGCGGCCCGATAATGAAGCCGGCGACGATATAGCCCAGCACCACCGGTTGCTTGAGCCGGTGGAAAACAATGGTCACCACGCCCGCGACCAACATGAGCACTGCCAGGTCCTGAATAAAGCTGATGGCATGCATGGCGTGGGGCTCCTTGAGTGCTTGGCAAATACGCTCACTCGGCCGCCGAGCACCTGAATGCTCTGATAAGGCCCAGTAAAAATCTGAAAATTTGCGAGAAAAAGCCCTGGGAAAGGGTCTTTTGCAGGTTACCACCGCGACTTCGAGCAAAAAGGCGGTGCAATATAAGGAAACAGATCGATCGGCGCGTGACGGCAAGCGGCGGCCCGGCGTCCCGTTATCGAAGGTTTTGATCGCTGATCAAGCGCCCGCAGAGGTGCTCCCGTTACCCCTGCCTATAACCGTGAGTGTGCTATGGAACCCGGAAACGCCCAGCTGTCGATGACGGTACTGATGACCCCTGACATGGCCAATTTCTCTGGCAATGTCCACGGCGGCACCCTGCTCAAGTACCTCGACGAGGTCGCCTATGCCTGCGCCAGCCGTTATGCCGGCCGCTATGTGGTGACGTTGTCGGTGGACCAAGTGATTTTCCGCGAACCGATTCATGTCGGCGAACTGGTAACTTTCCTGGCGTCGGTCAACTACACCGGCAACACCTCGATGGAGGTGGGGATCAAGGTGGTTACCGAGAATATCCGCGAGCGTTCGGTGCGCCATACCAACAGCTGCTTCTTCACCATGGTCGCCGTGGATGACCAGCGTAAGCCGGCAGTGGTCCCGCAGTTGCAACCGCAGTCCAGCGAAGACAAACGGCGCTTTATCCAGGCCAAGCAGCGCCGGCAGATTCGCCAGGAGCTGGAAATTCGCTATCAGGAGATCAAGGCCGACGCGCCCTGAGCTTCACGCACCACGGAACCATGGACGGTTCCAGCCTCCCGCCTCCCTCGCTGCAATGCCCCCCACCCGGGGGTATTTCCGTACATGCCCCACGCAAGCCCTCAAAGGCCAGGCAGATTGGCCGCTTTGATCCCTTTTTGACCACATACGCAGTTATGTAGCCGCAGCCCCGCTGCCAGAATCCTCGTGCAAGGCAAAAACGCACTCCCGCTCGCGGGAGCATTCGAACAAGAACGAACGCGTGAGATCCGAACATGCCCAGCACACGCCCCGCCTCCAGCAGCAACGCCCTCGCCATCAGCGACAGCCGCGTCTCCAGCGAATTTACCCACAGCGCCCAGGGCACTTCCCTGCGACGCATCCTGCGCCTGCCGGCCCTGGTGTTTTTCGGCCTGGTGTACATGGTGCCGCTGACCATCTTCACCACCTACGGCGTGGTCACCCAGCTCACCGGCGGGCGCACGGCCGCCGCGTACGTCATCACCTTGCTGGCGATGTTTTTCACCGCGCTGTCCTACAGCGCCATGGTGAAGAAGTATCCGATTGCCGGTTCTGCCTATTCCTACACCAGCCTGAGCTTTGGCCCGAGCATCGGCTTTCTGGCCGGATGGTCGCTGCTGCTCGATTACCTGTTTCTGCCGATGATCAACTACCTGGTGATCGGCCTGTTCCTCAATATCGCCTTTCCCCAGGTGCCCGCCTGGGTCTTCGTGGTGGCGACCATAGGCCTGGTAACCCTATTGAACATTCGCGGCATCAGTTCGGTGTCGAGCATGAGCAACCTGATCGTCGGCGCCCAAGTGGTGTTTGTCCTGGTGTTCATTGCCCTGGCCGGCAAACACTTGCTGGGCGTCGAGGCCCTGGACTTGAGCGCGCCGTGGCTGGGTGACGGCAGCCAGGTCGGATTTCTGCCATTGATGGCCGGCGCAGCGGTGCTGTGCCTGTCGTTTCTGGGGTTCGATGCGGTGTCGACCCTGGCCGAAGAGGCGCGTGACCCGCGCAAGGACATCCCCCGAGCGATAGTAATCACCACCCTGGGCGCCGGCGCACTGTTTATCCTGCTGGCCCTGGTCAGCCAGCTGGTGTTCCCGGGCAGCGCCTTCAAGGACCCGGAAGCGGCGGCCGGCGAGGTGATGTTGCAGGCCGGGGGGCGCTTTCTGGAGATGTTCTTCACCGCTGCCTATGTGGCGGGCGCTGCGGGTTCGGCGCTGGCGTCCCAGGCGTCGGTGTCGCGCATTCTATTCAGCATGGGCCGCGACGGGATCTTGCCGCGCCGCGTGTTCGGCGTGCTTTCGGCGCGTTACAAGACGCCCACCACGGCGATTGTCCTGGTGTCGTTGATCTCGCTGCTGGCGGTGGTCATCGACCTAACCACCCTGGCATCCATGATCAGCTTCGGCGCGCTGGTGGCGTTCTCGGCAGTCAATCTGGCGGTGATCAAGAGCCACCTATTCGATGGTCAGCCACGCAGCGGCGCCGACCTGCTGCGCTATGGCCTGCTGCCGCTGGTGGGGTTTGCCTTGATTGTCTGGCTCTGGACCAGCCTGTCGCTGCTGACCCTGGGCATCGGCCTGGCCTGGTTCGCCGTGGGCCTGGCCTACCTGGCGTTCCACACCCGGGGCTTCAGCCACAAGGCGCCCGAGGTGCAGTTCTCCGAGCAGCCCTAGGGTCTGTCGAGGTTTGGCCCAGCACCACGGTTCGTGACCCAACCGCTAGAGCTCGATCGGCGTGGCTTCGAAACGCACCCGGGGGTGGGCGATCCGGTCCTGGGCCCGGACCAGCTCCAGTTCATAACTGGCACAGGCCTGGGTTTCCAGCAGCACTTCATGCACGGCGGCGGCGGTGAATTCGAACGCTGCCAGCAGGCTGTCGCCCAGCAGCACCCGGGCCAGGAACAGGCCTGAGGTCAGGTCACCCACGCCCACTGGCTGGCGTGGAAACGCCAGCAACGGACGGCGCAGGTGCCAGCTGCCATCAGCGGTGACCAGCAACATCTCAAAACCATCGGCAACCTTGCCCGGGTAATCCAGGTGCTTGACCAACACTGCCTTCGGCCCACGGGCCAGCAGCGCCCGGGCCATGGCCAGGCAATCGAACAGCGACTGCGGCTTGCGCCCGGAGAAGCTGTCCAGCTCCAACTGGTTGGGGCACAGGATGTCGGCCATCGCTACGGCCTCTTCAAGCAGGAAGTCGCTGACTTCGGCGGGCACGCTGCAGCCCTTTTCCGGATGCCCCATCACCGGGTCGCACAGGTACAGCGCCTTGGGGTTGGTGGCCTTGATCCGCGCGACACCACTGAGAATCGCCCGCCCCTGGGCGGCGCTGCCCAGGTAACCAGACAGCACCGCGTCGCAATTGCCCAGCTCGCCAATGGCGGCGATGCCTTCTACCAGCTCGGGAATCCGATGGGGCGCCAGGACTTCTCCGGCCCACTGTCCATACTGAGTGTGGTTGGAGAACTGCACCGTGTTCAGCGGCCAGACGTTCACCCCGACCCGCTGCATCGGAAAGACCGCAGCACTGTTACCGGCATGGCCAAAGACCACATGGGACTGGATCGCAAGCAGATGAGGTGTACGTTTCATGCGCGGATTTTCCGTCAAACCATTGAAATTCAAGCCGCGCAGTATGCGACTAAACGCAGCCTGTACGACAGACCGGAGAGGCAGTTAAGCTGATGGCACTTTGTCGGAGCAAATCTTCATGCTGACCCTTGGAAACATCTTCGTGCTGATGCTATTGGCGACAGGCGCCGCCTGGATCTGGCACAACCATGGCCTGCGCGAGCGGGCGCTGGAAAGGGTCAAGCAGCACTGCGCCAAGCTCGATATCGAGCTGCTGGACGGCAACGTCGCGCTCAAGCGCATCGGCTTCGCCAAGGACGCCAAGGGCCGTCGGCGCCTGGCGCGGATCTACAATTTCGAGTTCACCGTGACCGGCGAAACCCGGCACGCCGGCACCATCACCCAGTTCGGCGCCCACAGCGCGCAGATCGAACTCGCCCCCTACCCCTTTGAGGTCAAAACCCCATTGCCCAGCGCCGAGGTGATCGAGCTGAGCCAATGGCGGGAAGATCATCAGAAATGGCGGCAGTGAGGCGGTGGGTCCGGGTCGAGGGCCTGCAGCGGCTACAGGCGGCAGGCTTGTAGGCTGTTCTGCAACGCCGCGACCTCATGTACCTCACTGAAAATCAACTCCAAGCGCGAGTCCCGGCGCCACTCGCTGGGCAGCCAGTTGAGGGGCGAGTTGTCGACGCCATTGCCGGAGCGCCAGCCTTCGCCGCTGTGGATCACCAGCTTGGCCCGGCGCCAATCGAGGTTCTGTAACCAATGGTCGATCCGCGTCAGGTCGAATTGCTGGCTCGGGTGCCAGCGCCAGCCAATGCTCCAGCCGCCCTCCTGAGCCTGGCTCAGGCAGATCGGCTGAGTCGGATCGGTCCAGATCGCCGGTAACTGCGCCAGGCCCTTGGGCACGTCCAACTCGACCTGGGCACCCTCGGCGCGAGCCAGTAACCCAGGCAACTGCGCCAGCGGCAGATGGGCCTGGCGGGTCCAGTACAGCGGGCAATCCGGCAATTGCTCGATAACCCGCTGCCGCTCGGCCTCGCTCAGGTGCTCGTCCTTGTTCAGCAACAATAATCCGGCACTGGCCAACGCCTCGTGCTGGGCCCGGGGCAAGGGCTTGCCCGCCGCCAGGGCCTGGGCATCGAGCACCAATACGCAGGGCTGCACGGCCAACACCCCTTGCCACGGCGCCTTGCGCAATTGCTCCAGCAATTGCGCCGGATGACCAAGACCCGAGGGCTCGATAAACAACCGGTCCGGTCGCGCCTTGCGCAGCAAACGCCCCAAACCCACTTGAAACGGCGCCCCGTTCACGCAACACAGGCAGCCGCCGGCCACCTCCCCCAGGGTAATGCCGTCCTCATCCCGGGTCAGCAGCGCCGCATCCAGGCCGATCTGGCCGAACTCATTGATCAGCACCGCCCAGCGCTCGTGGGCCGGGCGCTGGCTCAAAAGGTCGCGGATCAGGCTGGTCTTGCCGGCGCCCAAGGACCCGGCGATGACGTGAGTGGGGATATTTTGCAGCATGGGCGCCAGGTTCTGAGGGAGGGGCTTTGATCCTACGCGCTAACGCGCAGCGGCGAAATTGGCGCTAACCGCGACCGGCTCAGGCCAGCCAGTCCAGGGTCAGGATCAACCGGCGCTCGCCCGGCGCCGGTTGCGGTGAGCGATGGATCAGGCCGAAACCATCATTGCCGTGCCATTTTTCGCCCTTGAACAGCGCCACCTCGCCGCTGGCCATTTGCTCGATCGCCGCTCCGGCATCAGGCTCGGCCTGGGCCTGGCCCAATTGCCGACGGTCCATCACGCCTTCCTTCAACCACTGGCTGCCGATGCCAGCGTAGGTCGTGATCAACCGCACCGGCACATGGTCGACGTGAAAGCGCGGGCACATGGCCTTATCCAGGACCCGCAGGCGCAGGCCGATGCGCCGGGCGCCCAGTAGGCAGGAAAAGGCGCTGACCAGCCAGGAAACATCGGCGATAAAGCCGTCATAGCCCTCAAGATCACTGAAGCCCGATGCCAGGCCACGCAGGTTGGGCTCGGCCTCGTCATCGGCCAACTCCAGGGACAGGGACTCGGCCAGGGGCTGGTTCAGCGACAGCAACAAGGCGCCAAATTCGGCGATATGCGCAGGCAGCCGGCGCTGCCACAGGGCCAGATTGACCGGGTCCTGCAGCACCTCAACCAATACCGAAGGCGCGGCGCCCAGCGCTTGGCGCCGGGTCGCCCGGGAACTCAGGGTCGGCATCAAGCGGCGACCTCCTCGTGCCAGGGGCCGAAGGGGTCGGCCAGTTGCCGCCAGCCTTCGACACCGACGGCCATTTCGGCGTCGCTCAACAGGCAGGCGTCGAGTTCGGCGGTGAGCTGTGCAAAGTCCATGTTCTGCCCGATAAACACCAGTTCCTGGCGACAATCGCCGGTGGCCGGCGTCCAGTTCTGCATGATCGCCGCGGTGCTTTCCGAGTCCTGTGGCCACTGCTGCTTGGGCACGAAACGCCACCAACGCCCGGCAAAACCATGGCGCATCAAGCCGCCAGCCTGGGACCAGCTACCGGCATCCTGGTGTTTGCTGGCGAGCCAGAAGAAGCCCTTGGAACGCAGCAGTTTGCCATTGACCCAAGGGCGGTCGATGAACTGGAAAAAGCGCTGCGGGTGAAACGGTCGCCGCGCCCGATAGGCCGTGGAGGCAATTCCGTATTCCTGGGTTTCCGGCACGTGCTCGCCGCGCAGTTCCTGCAACCAGCCGGGAGCCTGGGCCGCGCGCTCGAAGTCAAAACGTCCGGTGTTGAGGATCGCGTTCAGCGGCACCTGGCCCATGACCATCGGCAGAATCTGCGCCTGGGAATTGAGGCGTTCGAGAATCGCCATCAGTTCGTGGCGCTGGTCGCTGCTGATCAGATCGATCTTGCTGATCAGGATCACGTCGGCGAATTCGACCTGCTCGATCAGCAGGTCGGTGATCGAACGCTCGTCCTCTTCGCCCAGGGTTTCGCCACGGGACGCCAGGCTTTCGGCCGCCTGGAAGTCGAGCAGGAAGTTCATCCCATCGACCACCGTGACCATGGTGTCCAGGCGCGCTACGTCCGCCAGGCTCTGGCCCTGTTCATCGCGGAAGGTGAAGGTTTCGGCCACAGGCAGCGGTTCGGAGATGCCGGTGGACTCGATCAGCAGGTAATCGAAGCGCCCTTCCCGGGCCAGCTTGCCGACCTCTTCCAGGAGGTCTTCGCGCAGGGTGCAGCAGATGCAGCCGTTGCTCATTTCCACCAGTTTCTCTTCGGCGCGATTGAGGCTGACGTCACGCTGGACCTCGCCACCGTCGATGTTTATTTCGCTCATATCGTTAACGATCACTGCCACTCGCAGATTTTCGCGGTTACGCAGCACGTAGTTGAGCAAGGTGCTTTTGCCGGCGCCGAGAAAGCCGGAAAGCACGGTCACAGGGAGACGGTCGGTCATGGGGTGGTCCTCATCAGGGCGTACGGTGGCTGGATCAAGACGCCCGGGTATGGCGTTCGCGCAGCTCTTGGCGTTCTTTGGCTTCGATACACAGGGTGGCGGTCGGGCGCAGCAACAGGCGCTTGAGGCCGATCGGCTCACCGGTTTCCCGGCACCAGCCGTATTCGCCGCGGGCCAAGTGCTCGAGGGCCTGGTCGATCTTGTCCAGCAGCTTCTTTTCCCGCTCCAGCAGGCGCAGTTGCCACTGGCGCTGCTCTTCGGCGCTGCCGATGTCCGCCGGGTCGCTGCTGGGCTCTTGCTCGCGCAGTTCGCTGAACTCACCGGCGATGCGCTGTTGCAGGTCGGCGCGCTGCGCCAATAGCCGTTCACGGAAAAACCCCTGCTGGGCGTCGTTCATGTAATCGGCCTGGGGTTGGGCGAGCAGTTCTTGTTCAGTCATGGGAATCACGGGTCAGGCTTTATTTTATGTTATATTATAACAACACAAATAAGCCAACCCTCTCTTACCGAGGCTGACGAAGGGCGCGATGCTGGCGCCCTCTTGCGACGAGAACCCTAATGCCCACTTCGTTGAAACACTGGCTGCCGAGCCTGGCGCTGTTGGTTGCCAGTCACGCCTGCGCGCAATTGCCGAGCACCTTGGCCAACTGCACCCGCAGCGCCAACCTGCTGGCTTGCGTCGATCCCCAGGGCAATGCCTACAGCGTCGCCACTGCAGGCAGCGACACTTACCTGCGTGGCTTTGAAGTCCGCGGAAACCGTTATTGGGCGCAAACCAACAGCCGTTACGGACAGCTGACCTTCTTCACCGGCCTCGCTTCCGACGGTGAGGCCTGGGTCGGCTACAGCCGCCGCGTGGGCTGGACCACCCTCAATCGATTCTCCAGCTCAGGCGGCAGCCAAGGCGTATTCACCTGCAGCCGCCTCAGTGGTTGTTAAGACGAGCAGCCCATCAGGCCTGGGCTTTTTGCCGCTCCTGCTGCCAGGCCATGTAGCTGTTGATGGGCGGATTTTTCTGGAAGTAGCGCTGCAAACCCTCGAACAAGCCATCGGCCACTGCCTGCTGATGCCGTGCGGTGACCAGACGCTGGCTGTCACGGCTGTTGGAGATGAAGCCGGTTTCCACCAGGATCGACGGTACATCCGGTGACTTGAGCACCGCGAACCCGGCTTGTTCCACGCGTTTCTGATGCAGGGTGGTGATTCCGGAAAGGCTGTCGAGCACGGTGCTGCCCAATTGCAGGCTGGCGGCGATGGTGGCGCTCATCGACATGTCCAGGATCACCCCGGCCAGCATTGGGTCCTTGTCCTTGAGGTTGAGCAGGCTGGTGGCCCCTAGCAGGTCGGTGCCGTTTTCCCGTTGTGCCATGAAGCGCGCGGTGGCCGAGGTCGCGCCGCCTTCGGACAAGGCATACACCGACGCACCCGAAGCCGTCAGCCGTGGTGCCGCATCGGCGTGCACCGAGATAAACATATCGGCCTGATGCTCGCGGGCGATCTCTACGCGCTTGCGCAGCGGCACAAAGAAGTCGTCGTTGCGTACCAACTTCACAGTAAAGCCCTTCTCGCGCTTGAGCCGTTTGGCCAGCAACTGGGCAATCGCCAGCACCACATCCTTCTCGCGCTCGCCCTTGGCGCCGACCGCACCCGGGTCCTTGCCACCGTGGCCGGGGTCCACCACTACCATGATGTCGCGCTTGGGGTGGCCCTTGTCCGCTGCCGGCAGCCGTTGGACCAGCGGCGCACTGGCGGCGGCCACCTGCAACGGCGCCTGGCCGACGCGGCTCAAATCCAGCACCAGGCGATGCCCTTGGCCATCCTGGGGTGGCAGCAAAAAGCTGTTGAGCTGCACCGGCTCGGCCAGGTCAAGGACGATGCGCGTGCCACCCTCGCCAACCCCCCCGGAGCGAATCGCCCGGATCACCGTATTGGCCAGGGCCAACTGGCTGAAATCGCCGCTGAGCCTCGCCCCACGCAAGTCGACGATCAAACGTTGCGGCGCGCTCAGGGAGAAGGTCTGGTACTGCACCGGACCGCTAAGGTCGAACACTAGCCGCAGCTTGTCATCGGAGCGCCAGAGCCGCGCGTCGCGGATCTGCGTCGCGCACCCCCCCAGGGGCAGGATCAGGGTCGCGCTGGCCAGCAGCAGGTTAAGTAATTGACGTCTGTGCATGACATACACCGCTGATTAAGGAGCGTCCGTACTCACGAGGCCGGATGGGGAGGAGGCCGTGGAAAAAGTTTTCATTAGCTGCATTGTTATAATATAACATGCAGAACTCTTTCCCACGATGGACCTGCTCATGAATGCGTTGACTCTGCCGGATATCGCCGCGCAGGCCGCACGCCAAGCCTTGCCCCTGGAATGGGTGGGCATGTGCGGCATTGCCTTACCTGTGTTGTTCGACGGACAGCGGATCGGCGCCACAGCAGATGCCGGGGTCAGCCTGGATGACGGCGAGGCGCGGGGCATTCATATGTCGCGGCTGTACCTGGCGTTGGAGATGCTCGAAAACGAGCCCCTCACGCCGGGGCTTATTCACAACGTATTACAGCGCTTTCTCGACAGCCACCAGGGTTTGTCCCAAGAGGCCTACCTGCGGATTCACGCCGATCTGCTGCTGAAACGCCCGGCATTGGTCAGCCCCTTGGCCGGCTGGAAGAGCTACCCGGTGAGCATCGAAGCGCGCTTGAAAAACCAGATGTTCCACGTGGAACTAAAAATCGAGGTCGCTTATTCCTCAACCTGCCCCTGCTCGGCGGCCCTTTCACGGCAGTTGATTCAGCAGCAATTTGTCGACGACTTCGCCAATCAGCCGTTGCAGCACGCCGATGTGCTGGCCTGGCTCGGCTCAGCCAAAGGCATAGTCGCCACCCCCCACAGCCAGCGCAGCAGCGCGCAACTGCACCTGCGCCTGGTGGACTATCTGGAGCAACTGCCGCTGATCGCCCTGATCAACGACGCCGAAACCGCCCTCGGCACCGCCGTACAAACCGCGGTCAAACGCGCCGACGAACAAGCCTTCGCCCTGGCCAACGGGCAGAACCTGATGTTCTGCGAAGACGCCGCGCGCCGTTTGCATCTGGCCCTGAAACGCTCCCCCGGGATCAACGCCTTCACCCTACGGGTGGTTCACGCCGAGAGCCTGCACGCCCACGATGCGGTCGCTGAAAGCCGCTTCAACTGGGAGGCGGCATGATCCGTTGCCAGGCCTTGCGCTGGGGAGCCCCGGGCCAGGCGCTGACTCCGGCTCTGGATCTGCACCTGCCACAGGGCAGCCTGACCGCCATCATCGGCGCCAACGGTTCGGGCAAAAGCAGCTTGCTCAAAGTCATCGCCGGCTTGCAAAAACCCCTGGAGGGCAAGGTTCGGCTGGAAGTTCCAAGGTGCGGTAGCCTGGCGTTTCTGGCGCAACAGCAGCACCTGGATCGGCAGTTCCCCATCAGCTTGCAAGAGTTGGTGGCGGCGGGTTTCTGGGGCCGCAAGCTCGACGCCCCGACCCGCGCGCAGCAGTTGCACAAGGTGCTCGAAGACTGGTGCCTGGGCGGCCTGGAACAGCGGCCGCTAATGGCGCTGTCCGGCGGCGAATTGCAACGCGCCCTGCTCGCCCGGCTGAGCCTGGGCCAGGCCCCGGTGCTATTGCTGGATGAGCCCCACGCCGCGCTGGACGAACTGGGCCAGGACCTGCTGTGGAAGCACATCCACGCCTGGCACGCCGAGGGCCGGACCCTGGTTCTGGTGTGCCATGACCTCGCCGCCGTGCGCCAACACATCCCCCAGACCCTGCTGATAAAAAGCAGCGGCTGCCTGTTCGGCCCCAGCCAGCAACTGATCACCTCGCAACCGCAAGCGCAGGTGGCGTGATGCTCATCGCCCAGCTCTGGCAACCCTTCAACGAATTTGTATTTATGCGCCGGGCGCTGCTCGGCGGGCTGGTCCTGGCGTGCAGCACTGCGCCTTTAGGCGTGTTTTTGATTCTGCGGCGCATGAGCCTGATCGGCGACGCGGTGGCCCACGGCATCTTGCCCGGCGCCGCCCTGGGTTTCTGGTTCGCCGGGTTGAGCCTGCCGGCCCTGACCCTCGGTGGGCTCGGCGCCGGCTTGAGCATGGCTGGCCTCGCCGCCTGGATCACCCGCCGCACCGGCCTGCGCGAAGATGCCAGCCTCGCCGCCATCTACCCGATTTCCCTGGCCAGCGGCGTGCTGATTCTGGGCCTGGCCGGCAAGCGCCTGGACCTGTTGCACCTGCTGTTCGGCTCGGCGCTGGCGGTGGACGGGCCGACCCTGAACGGCATGCTCTGGGTCACGGGCTTCAGCCTGCTGGCCATGGCCCTGATCTATAAACCGCTGCTGCTGGACACCCTCGACCCACTGTTCCTGCAAACCGTCAGCCGCCTCGGTCCCCTGGCCCACGGGCTGTTCCTGACCCTGGTGGTGCTCAATCTGGTGATCGGCTTCCAGGCCATCGGCGCCTTGATGGTGGTCGGTTTGATGATGCTGCCGGCCGCCGCCTCGCGCTTCTGGAGCCGGCGCCTACCCCTGTTGATCGGCATCGCCGCCGTGCTCGGTTGCCTCTCGGTGTGGCTCGGCCTGCTGCTGTCGTTCCATTACGCGCTGCCCAGCGGCCCGGCCATCGTGCTGGTGGCGGGCGGCTTCTACCTGCTGTCCGTGGTGTTCGGTCCGGTGCACGGTTTGCTGCGCCGCCCGCCTTTGCTCACATGCCAATGAGGTGTTTCCCGATGCGTGCTCTATTCGTGCTGTTCAGCCTGCTGCTGCCGCTGTCGTTGTCGACCGCCCAGGCCGCCGACAAGCTCCAGGTGGTCACCAGTTTCAGCATCCTCGCCGACATGACCCAGCAGGTGGGCGGCGACCATATCCAGATCACCAACATGGTCGGTGCCGATGCCGATGCCCACACCTACGAGCCGACTCCGGACGATGCCAAAGCCCTGCTCAAGGCCCGGTTGATCATCAAGAACGGCCTGGGTTTCGAGCCTTGGCTCGATCGCCTGGTGGCCAGCACCGCGACCAGAACCGCGGTCATCAGTGCCAGCCGTGGGGTGATTCCACGCACCCTGGATGAAGACGGCGAAACCGTGCCCGACCCCCACGCCTGGCACAACCTGGCCAACAGCGAGCTGTATGTGAACAACATCACCAAGGCCCTGATAGCGGCCGACCCGGCCAACAAGGCCGACTACGAGCGCAACAGCCAGGCCTACCTGAAACAGATCTACCGCCTGCTGGCCGAGGCCAAGGCCAAGCTCGGCGCGCTGCCGCCGGGCAACCGCAAGATCGTCACCTCCCACGATGCCTTCGGGTACCTGGGCCAGGCCTACGGCATCGACTTTTTGGCGCCCCAGGGATTGTCCACCGAGCGCGACCCTTCGGCGGCCGAAGTCGCGGCGCTGATCACCCAGATCCGCGAGGCCAAGGTCAAGGCGGTGTTTATGGAAAACATCAAGGACGCACGGCTGCTGCAACAGATCGCCGAAGAGAGCGGCGCCCACATCGGCGGCACCCTGTATTCCGATGCCCTGGCGGCCAAGGGCCCGGCCAGTACCTTCATCGGATTGTTCGAATACAACCTCAACACCCTCTACAACGCCCTGAGCCAACCATGAACCCGTGCAAGCCGCTGTCGCTGCTCGACCTGGAGCACGCCGCCCTTGGCAGCCGCTGGCCACTGAGCGCGGTGCTCGATGCGCTGCCGTGGAACGACGCCGGACTGATCGCCGCCATCGCCCAACAACACGACAGCGGCGAGGTGCTGATGCTGGCCTGGATGAACCGCCAAGCCCTGGCCCTGACCCTGGAGAGCCACGACGTCTGCTACTGGTCGCGCTCGCGCCAGCAACTGTGGCGCAAGGGCGAAAGCTCCGGCCATCGCCAACGCCTGGTGGAGGCGCGCCTGGATTGCGACGGCGACGCCATTTTGCTGCAGGTGGAGCAACAGGGCCCGGCCTGCCACACCGGCCGTCGCAGCTGCTTTTACAACGCCATTCGCCAAGGTGCGGTGCAGATCATCCATGCACCGCTTGAGGAGCCCGCCCCATGATTCGCAAAAACCCTTCCGGCGACCTGCCGCTGATCGCCGAGTCGGCCTACGTCGATAAAACCGCGATCATCTGCGGCAAGGTGGTGATCGGTGAAAACGTGTTCGTCGGCCCCTACGCGGTGATCCGCGCCGACGAGGTCAACGCCCGCGGGGAAATGGACCCGATCACCATCGGCGCCAATTCCAACATTCAAGATGGGGTGGTGATCCACTCCAAGTCCGGGGCGGCGGTGACCATTGGCGAGTTCACCTCCATCGCCCACCGCTCCATCGTCCACGGCCCGTGCCAGGTGGGTAACCGGGTCTTCATCGGGTTCAACAGCGTGCTCTTCAACTGCGCGGTCGGCGATGGCAGCGTGGTTCGCCACAACTCGGTGGTCGACGGCCGCGACCTGCCCGACGACTTCTACGTGCCCTCCACCACTCGCATCGGCCCCAACACCGACCTCTCGCAATTCCCCCCGGTGAGCATCAGCGCCTCGGAGTTTTCCGAAGACGTGGCGCGCACCAATGTAGATCTGGTGCGCGGCTACAAAGCCTTGCAGAACGAGTTCTGAGCATGAGCCAGATCCTTATTCGCAACGCGCGCCTGGTCAACGAAGGGCGCCAGGTGGACGCCGACCTGCTAGTGCGCCATGGCCGGATCGAGACCATCGCCAGCAGCATCGACAATCAAAACGCCGCATTGGAAATCGACGCCCAGGGCCAATGGCTGCTACCGGGGATGATTGACGACCAAGTGCACTTTCGCGACCCCGGCGCGCCGGATAAAGGCAGCTTCTACACCGAATCACGGGCAGCGGTGGCTGGCGGAATCACCAGCTTCATGGACATGCCCAACACCCAGCCGGCGACCCTGAGCCTGTCCGCGCTGGAAGACAAACAGCGCCGGGCGGCGATCCATTCGGTGGCCAACTACGGCTTTCACTTTGGGGTCAGCCACCACAACCTCGACACCGTGGCCGCCCTCGATCCGAGCCTGGTGGCCGGGGTCAAAGTGTTCATGGGTGCCTCGACCGGCGACATGCTGGTGGACGATCCGCAGGTGCTGGAGCGCTTGTTCGCCGAGGTCCCGACCCTGCTCCTGGCCCACTGCGAACATACCCCCAGCATCCAGGCCAACGAGCGCCTGTGGCGCGAGCGTTATGGCGAACAGATTGCCCCCGGCGCCCACCCGCTGATCCGCGACGCTGAGGCCTGCTATCGCTCCTCGTCCCTGGCGGTGGAACTGGCCCGGCGTCATGGCACCCGCCTGCACGTGCTGCACCTGACCAGCGCCCGGGAACTGGCGCTGTTCGAGGACAAACCCCTGGCCGAGAAACGCATCAGCGCCGAGGTCTGCCTGCACCACCTGCTGTTCGATGATCGCGACTACCCGCAGTTGGGCAACCTGATCAAGTGCAACCCGGCGATCAAGACTCAGGCCGACCGCGATGCCCTGCGCCAAGCCCTGCTCACTCAGCGGCTGGACGTGATCGGCAGCGACCACGCGCCCCACACCTGGGCGCAAAAACAGCAGCCGTACCACGCCGCCCCCAGCGGCCTGCCCCTGGTGCAACACGCCCTTCCCGCGCTGCTGGAACTGGTGGCCGATGGCGTCTTGCCGCTGACCACCCTGGTGGAAAAAACCAGCCACCGGGTCGCCGACCTGTTCGCCATCCCCGACCGTGGCTACCTGCGCGAAGGCTATTGGGCCGACCTGGTGCTGATCCAGCCCGAACCCGACGGCAAGGCCGTAAACCGCCAGCCGATCCTCGCCCAGTGCGGCTGGACCCCGTTTGCCGGACGCATCTTTCGCCACAGCATCGCGACCACGCTGGTCTCCGGGCAACTGGCCTGGCACGGCGAACGCCTCTACGACGGCTGCCAGGGTTTGCCGCTGCGCTTCAACCGCTGAGCCGCGCCCTGCCTTTTTTGCAGTCGTTTTTTACACCACCAAGGACCGCCACCGATGATCCGCATCACCCTGCCCGATGGCTCGCACCGTGAGTACAACCAGCCGTTGTCCGTATTCGAAGTGGCCGCCAGTATCGGCATCGGCCTGGCCAAGGCCGCCATCGCCGGCCGCGTCGACGACCGCTTGGTGGACTGCAGCCACCTGCTGGAGCAGGACGCCCGCGTGAGCATCATCACCGGCCGCGACCCTGAAGGCCTGGAGATCCTGCGGCACTCCTGTGCCCATCTGCTGGCGATGGCGGTCAAGCAGCTGTACCCCTCAGCGCAGGTCGGCGTCGGCCCGTTGATCGACGACGGGTTCTTCTACGACTTCGCCTACGAACGGGCGTTTACCCCCGATGACCTGGCGCTGATCGAGGCCCGCATGCGCGCCCTCGCCGCCACCAACCACAGCCTGCGCCGACGCGAGCTGTCGCACGTGAATGCCCTGGAATACTTCAGCGCCCTGGGTGAGCCGTACAAAGTCGAGCTGATCCGCACCCTCCCCAAAGCCGAGGTGCTCTCGCTGTACCGCCAGGGAGATTTTGAAGACCTGTGCCGTGGGCCCCACGTGCGCTCCACCAGCATCCTCCAGGCTTTCAAACTGACCAAGGTCGCCGGGGCCTACTGGCGGGGCGACGCAGACAATGCGCCGATGCAGCGGATCTACGGCACCTGCTGGGCCCAGCAGAAAGACCTCGACGCCTATCTGACGCGCATGGAAGAAGCCGGCAAACGCGACCACCGCAAGCTCGGGCAACAGCTGGACCTGTTCCATTTCGACGACTGCGCACCGGGCTCGGTGTTCTGGCATGCCAAGGGCTGGACGCTGTTCCAGCAGTTGCTGGGGTATATGCGCGCGCGTCAGGAGCAGGCGGGTTACCTGGAGGTCAACACCCCGGACGTCATGGATCGCAGCCTCTGGGAAATCTCCGGGCACTGGCAGAACTACCGCGACCATATGTTCACCTCACGCACCGAGGACGACCGGGTGCTGGCCCTCAAACCGATGAACTGCCCGGGAGCGCTGTCGATTTTTGGCCATGGCCTGAAGAGCTACCGCGACCTGCCGCTGCGCATCGCCGAGTTCGGCAAGGTGCATCGCTATGAACCCTCCGGCTCGTTGCATGGCCTGCTGCGGGTGCGGCATTTCACCCAGGACGATGCGCACATCTTCTGCACCGTGGCGCAGATGCAGGCCGAATGTGAGGCCACCGTCGCCCTGGTGTTCGACATCTACCGCGACTTCGGTTTCGACGATATCCGGGTCAAGCTCTCGACCCGACCCGCCGAGCGCATTGGCAGCAATGAGGTCTGGGATCAATTGGAAGGTGCGCTGTCCGGGGCGCTGGCGAACATGGCGATCGACTATCAGCTCAACCCGGGCGAAGGCGCGTTCTACGGACCCAAGCTGGAGTTTGTGCTGCGCGACGCCATTGGCCGCGACTGGCAATGCGGCACGCTGCAGGTCGACCTCAATCTGCCGCAGCGCTTTGACATCAGCTACATCGACGAGGGTGGCAAACGCCAGCAGCCGGTGATGTTGCACCGGGCGCTGTTTGGCTCGCTGGAGCGTTTTATCGGGATCCTGCTTGAGCACTACGGCGGCGCCCTGCCGTGCTGGCTGGCGCCGCAACAGGCGGTGGTACTGAACATCAGCGAAGGCCAGGCGCAGTACGCCCAATCCGTCAGCGACGCCCTGCGCCAAGGCGGCCTGCGCGCCAGTGCCGATCTGCGCAACCAGAAGATCAGCTACAAAATCCGCGAACACAGCCAACAGAAAGTGCCCTACCTGCTGGTGGTGGGCGACCAGGAAAAAGACGGCGGCTTCGTCAGCCTGCGCAGCCGCAACGGCGACGACCTCGGCCGCCTGACACTGCCCCAGGCCATCGAAAAAATAGCGGCCTTGTAAACGGGCCGCCGAGGTCGATCAGGTAGATGTGAGGTGATGCGCAGGGCCAGCGCAGCCTCGTGCCTCGGCAGCGGCTACAGGGCCGGCCCGCCAGGCTCAGGCCCGTGGTTTGACCGTGCCGCAGTCCTGTCCCAGCCAGACGGCACGGGTGTCCATGCTGCCCTTCTGCTGAACGCCGGTGGCGTTGAAGGTGCCAAGGACATTGGTGGTGAACTCACGATCGCTGAGGAACTTGGCGACCCCGGTACCCTGGGCTTTCGGGCAACTGAAACGGAATTTCCACTGGTTGCCGGTACGGTCGGTGACCTCCTGCTTGCAGCCCGATTGCGGGTCCGTCAGCGGGATGCTGTCCGATTGCACCTGGGCCTGGGTCAGGCACACGCGGATGCCCTTGCCGCCCATGGTCACGCCCTGCTTCTCCAGCATCGCCCGCTGTTGCGGGGTCATCTGTTGCTGCAATTGGCCAAGGATCAACGACAGGTCCGGCAGGTTCTGATCGTCGACCTTCATGTTGCTGCTGGTCAGTTCCCATAGCCCGGGCTGCAGCATCTGCGCCTGAGCGGCCAGCGGAAGTGCTACGCCCATCACCATGGCCAAACCCAGTAAACGACGTTTCATCGAGAAGCTCCTAGACAGTAGTGGCCGTTAGACGTCAAAAATCGCCTTGCGTTGCATGGCCAATTAAATAGCGACATTGGCCGTGGAACATGGTCTGTTACGCATTGAGTCTTCAGGAGCCAGGCTGCCCCATGGATTATTTCGGCCCGCACATCTTCGGTTATTTGATCGCACTGTTGCACTTCCTCGGATTGATCGCCGCCATCCATGCGGTGCTGACCGTGCGCACCGCCCAAGGCGCGATTGCCTGGGCACTGTCGCTGATGTTCATCCCCTACCTGACCCTGATCCCCTACCTGGTTTTTGGTCGCAGCACCTTCGACGCGTACATCAAGGCGCGACGCCAGGCCAACCTGGAAATGCGCAAAGCCATCAACGAACTGAACTGGCGCCCCTGGATCGAAGAGGCCCTCAGCGCCCGCGCCTCCGCCGCCTATGCGTCACTGCGAGCGATGCCCAAGCTGGGTCGCATGCCCTGCCTGGCGAGCAATCAATTGCAGCTGTTGATCAATGGCGACGCCACCTTCGAGGCGATTTTCGACGCCATCAGCCGGGCACGGACGGCGGTGCTGATTCAGTTCTTCATCATTCATGACGACGACCTGGGCCGCCGCCTGCACAGCCTGCTGCTGAAAAAAGCTGCCGAAGGCGTGGCCATTCACCTGCTGTACGACCGCATCGGCAGCCACTCCCTGCCCCACGCCTATGTGCAGACCCTGCGCGACGCCGGGGTCGAGGTGCATGCCTTCGCCACCCGCAGCGGCTGGCTCAATCGCTTCCAGGTCAACTTCCGCAACCACCGCAAAATTGTCGTGGTCGACGGGCTGTTGGGGTTTGTCGGCGGGCATAACGTCGGTGACGAATACCTGGGCAAAAAACCGCCCTTGGCGCCGTGGCGCGATACCCACGTGCAAGTCAGCGGCCCGGTGGTGGCCTGCCTCCAGGAGTCGTTCGCCGAAGACTGGTACTGGGCCTCGCGGCAATTGCCGCCGCTGATCCTGCCGGACACCTACCCCGCTGAAGGGGTGCTGTGCCAAGTCCTGGCCAGCGGCCCGGCCGACCCTTATGAAACCTGCTCGCTGTTCTTTGTCGAAGCGATCCACGCCGCCACCGAACGGGTGTGGATCACCAGCCCGTACTTCATCCCCGACGAAGCCGTATTCGCCGCCCTGCGCCTGGCGGCCCTGCGTGGGGTGGATGTGCGCATCCTGCTGCCATCACGGCCTGACCACCGCATCGTCTACGCCGCCTCCAGCCTGTACGCCTTCGAAGCGGTGCTCGCCGGGGTGCGGGTGTTCCGTTATCAGCCGGGGTTCCTGCATCAGAAAGTGGTGCTGGTGGACAACGAGATCAGCGCCATCGGCAGCGCCAACCTGGACAACCGCTCGTTCCGGCTCAATTTTGAAGTGATGTTGCTGACCGTGGACGAGGCGTTCGCCGCCGAGGTCGAAAGCATGCTGATCGCCGACTTCTCCCTGTCCCGCGAGATCGCCCAGGAAGAAAGCCGGGAAACCCACCGCCTGCAACAACTGGGCATGCGGGTCGCCCGGCTTATCTCACCGATCCTCTGACGCTCAGGGGTAGTAGAGGTCGTCCCGGGTCCAGGGCAGCTCATGGCTGCCATCGGCCCGGGCCTTGACCGCGAGGATCTGGTGCAAGTTGATCCAGCCCCGGGCAAACGCATAGGCGCAGCCAGCCAGGTACAGGCGCCAGATCCGCAGGGCCTGTTCGGGCACCAGTTTGCCGGCGGCCTCCAGGTTGTCTTCCAGGCGCTCGCTCCAGTGGTCCAGGGTCCGCGCGTAATGCAGACGCAGGCTTTCGACGTCGACCACCTCCAGGCCTGCCTCGCTGATCTCGGCCGAGATCATCGCCAAGTGCGGCAACTCGCCATTGGGAAACACATAACGTTCGATAAAGTCCCCGGCGCCGCGCCCGACCGGACGCCCATCGGTGTGCTTGGCGGTGATGCCGTGGTTCATCACCAGCCCGCCTTCACGCACCGCTCCGAACAGGGTCTTGCAGTACTGGGCCAGGTTGGCGTGGCCAACGTGCTCGAACATGCCGACGCTGACCACCTTGTCGAAGCGCCCGTCCTGGGGCAGATCCCGGTAGTCGAGCAGTTGCAACTCGACCTGATCTTCCAGGCCTTCGGCGATCACTCGTTCGCGGGCCAGAGCCAACTGTTCCTGGCTCAGGGTGATGCCGAATACCTTGACCCCGAATTCCCGCGCCGCATACCGCGCCAGCCCTCCCCAGCCGCAGCCGACATCCAGCAGATACTCACCGGGCTGCAGGCGCAGCTTGCGGCACAGATGGCGGAATTTGGCTTGCTGGGCTTGTTCAAGGGTTTCGCTGCCGGTCTCGAAGTAGGCGCAGGAATAGGCCATGTCACTGTCGAGCCAGAGCTGGTAGAACGCGTTGGACAGGTCGTAATGGTAGGAGATGGCAGCGGCGTCGGTGGCCTTGTCATGCTCGGCCCGCATCGGTTGCACATCGTCATTTTCTTTCAGCAGGGCCTGGCTCCATTCATCGCACACTCGGATCACGTCGCTGATCGAGCCCTCGAGCTCCAGCTTGCCCTCAACGAATGCACCACCCAGCAGGTCCAGGCTGGGGTGGGTGAATTGAGCAACCAATTGTGGGTCCTTGACCACAATAGTGACGCTGGGGGCTGGCCCCAGATTGAACTCATGGCCATCCCAGAGCCGCAAACGAAGCGGGAGATGCAGATTCTGTAAGGCCGGTGGAAGTTGCGCGAGCATGGAATATCCCCCTGGTTTCAGACGTCTGAAAAGAGGGTAGACCATCAGCGAAATTAGCAGGCTATCGATCTGATAGCCGGTTTCTAGAAGCCTCGACGCTACAACTCCGCCATCGAGTAACCAAGATTCGAACCCAATAATCGCCTGAAAAGCCACGCCCTCTGGACAGAGGACGCTGTGCCGTTCAGTAAAGTTCCAAGCACCACCGCCGACCGCCACTCAGAGTTTGAGCAGCGGCTCCTGAAAGCGCAGCAAGCGCCCGGCGTTACCCAGTACCAGCAGGGTGCTGAGGTTATGCAGCACCGCCGCGATCATCGCCCCCGCCGCCCCGAGCCAGCCGAACGCGGCGAAGGCCACAATGGCCAGGGTCCAGCCCAAGCCGATGATCACATTGACCTGCAAGGTCTGCCGACATTGCCGGCTCAAGCGCACGCAGGTGCCGAGGCGCCGCAGGTCGCTGCCAATCAGCACCACATCCGCCGACGCCAGGGCGATATCAGCACCGCCCGCGCCCATGGCCACGCCGACCACACCAGCCTTGAGGGCCAGTGAGTCGTTGATCCCATCCCCCACCACCATCGGCCGGAAGCCGCTGTCGATCTCTTGCAGCACCCGGTTCAGTTTGTCTTCCGGCAAGGCTTGGGCTTCGACGTCGTGGATCCCCACCTCCAGCGCCAGGCTGTCGGCCACACTCTGCCGGTCGCCGGTCAGCAGCAACTGGCGACCCAGACCCAACTCGCGCAACTCATCCAGGGCCGCGCGCGCTTCGGGTTTGACGCTGTCCGCCAGCAGCAGCCAGGCCAGAAACTCCCCGTTCAAGGCCAGGCCGGCAATCGGCCCGTCGTGACTGGGCACCACCGTGGTGCTGATGCCCAACTGCTCGAACAGCTCGGGGCGGCCCAGGGCCGCTTCGCCCTCACCGGTTTGCGCCACCACGCCCAGGCCCTGGCGCTCACGAATGTCGCTCAGGGCCTGGAGCTGCTCCTGGCCCACCAACCCGGCCAATGCACGACTCACCGGGTGGCTGCTGGCCGAACCGAGGCTGGCCGCCAGGCTTAGCAAGGGACCATGGTCATCCCGCTGGCTGTCGATGGACTGCAAACGCAAGGTGCCGTAAGTCAGGGTGCCGGTCTTGTCCACCACCAGCGATGTCAGGTCGGCCAACTCCTCAAGGAAGGCCGAGCTACGGATCAATATGCCGTGGCGCGCCGCCACTGCGATCCCGGCAATGGCCGTCGCCGGTGCGGACAGCACCAGCGCACAGGGACAGGCCGCCACCAGCACCGCGAGCATGGCTTGCGCATCATTAGTGACAAACCAAGTCACCGCCGCCAGCAACAACACCAGCACCATATAGCTGCCGGCATAGCGCTCCAGCAGACGGGTGATGGGCGGCTTGGAACGCTCGGCGCTTTGCATCAGGGCGATAACCTTGCCCAGGGTCGACTCATGGCCGGTGCGGGTCACTTCCAGGCGTAACAAGCCATCGAGATTGATCGCCCCACCAAACACCAGCGTGCCGACGCTGGCTTCCAGCGGCACCGACTCCCCGGTGATCGGCGCGGTGTCCAGGCTCGCCTGCCCGGACAACACCAGGCCATCGGCCGGCACTCGGTCGCCGGCGCGCACTTCCACGATGTCGCCGGCCTTGAGGACCGAGTTATCCACTTCGCGCACGCTGCCATCGGTCTGCACCAAGCGTGCGTGACTACGGGTCAGGCGGCCCAGGGCATGGATCGCCTCCTGGGAGCCGATGACGCTGCGCTCCTCCAGCACATGGCCGAAGATCATGATGATCGGCAGCAACGCCGCCGTCAGCAGGTCGCCGGTCGCCCAGGCACCCAGCATCGCCAAGGCAATCAGTTGATCGGTGATGCCGTGCAGGCTCGGATATCGCAGGCTGTACCAGGCCGAACGCATCACCGGCACCGCCACCAGCAACGAGGCCACACCCAGCAACAATTGGCTGACACCCTCCTGCTCCGGGGCCAGCCAGCGCCAGGCCAGGCCCAGGCCGAGCAACCCCAGGGCCAGCATGGCCAGGGTCAATTGCCGGGCGGCGCTGCGCTGTTCGGCGGAAGTCAGCATGCTCGCGGGCGGAGCGGCATGAGTGTGCGCGGTCATTGTTCGGCTCCCTGAATGATCAGGCGGGAATCATCTTTTGGGTTGACCGTGGTCACCGAGCCGGCCTGGCCGAGGATCTTCGGCAGGCGCTCGCGGTAGATCCGCAGCAGCATTTCCGGGTCGGTGCCACGCTGTTGGGCCACCGCCAGGCTCTGGATGGTCGCGGTATCGGCCTGGGCCTTGGCCAGGCGTTCACCGGCCTGGGCGTGGGCCACCTGCATCGCACGGTCGGCCTGTTCGTTGGCCCCCTGAGTGAGTTTTTCGGCGTCAGTACGGGCGTTGGCCACGGCCTTGTCGGCCTGCTGGCTGGCGGTCAGTACCGCGTTGAAGGCGCTGACGGCGGGGCCGGGCAGGCTCGATTGCACGTCGACCCGGGTCACTTCGATACCGATACCCTGGCCGGTGGTGGCCAGCTCCGTCAGGCGCTGGTTGATGCCCTGCACCAGATCACCACGCAACCGCTCGCGGCGGGCGGCGGCCTGGTTGTCAGCACCGATCAGTTCGGGGCGCGCGACCAGGATGGTGTCCAGATCGCGGGCGGCGGCCAGGGCCACGGCGCTGCGGGTCACCAGGCGGTCGAGGGCCGGCAGCACATGTTCGCCCTGCAAGACAAAGGCATAAGGCTCGTTGACCTTGTAGAACACCCGCACATCCAGTTGCACCACCCCGGCATCGCCGGTCAGCAGGTAACCGGATCCGGCCAGGGTATCGCTCAGGGGCGTAGCGAAGCTGGCGACCCGGTCGCCTTGCAACGCCGCATCGGAACGCAACAGGCTGGCCACCCGACGCTCGATCACCCGATCGGCTGCCGGCAGCAAGACTACTTGCTCAAACGGGCGCGGCCAGGCCAGGAGCAGGCCGGCATTTTGAATCCGGTCCAGGGCACCCAAGTGCAAGACCACGGCGCGGTTTTGCGGGTCGATTTGCCGGACGTTGGAAAACGCCCAGGCCACTGCCGCGAGGATGGTCACCCCGTACAACGCCAGAAACGCCAGGCGTCCGGCCTGAATCCAGGGGCTGGCCAACTCATTTGTTCCACGTGGAACCTTATCGCTCATGGCTGAGACCCGGACGCTTTATTGCCCAGGCTCGGCGGCCCATCCACCAACACCCGGAACGGCGCCGCATCAGTGCGCAAAATCAGCTTGGTGCCGGGGGTGACCACCGTGCCTAAGGTGTCCAGGGAGCGCAGCAGGTTGTACAGCTGGGGCGATCCGGCGTAGGCGCGTCCATAAATCTGCGCCGCTTCAACCCGTGACTGCGCTTCGATATCGGCCGCTTTCACCATGGCGTCGGCTTGCACCATGCGCGCTTCGCGCTCGGCAGCGGAGCGGATCTGCGCCGCTTCGCGCTTGCCGATGGCGGTGCGTTCGGTGGCGATGGTTTCACGCTCGGCGCGCATGCGATCCACGGTGGCGGTCAGAGTCACCGAGGGCAAGGTCAGGCGCTCGACCCCAACCTGCAACACCCGCACGCCGTAGGTGCTGAGCAACTGCTGCTCGATCTGCTTGCGCAACTGCGCCTCGAAGTCGGCGATCTGCACCTTGCTGGCATCGGTGTTGATCAGGTTGGCCAGATCAAAACTGCTGGCCGTGGTCTCCAGTGCAGAGCCGACAAAGGTACGGATCTGCCGCGCGGCTTCATCCGGCTGGTTTTGCACGGCGCGCATAAAGCGCTTCACGTTTTCCGGGTCACCTTGCACCTGCCACGCCACATAGGCCTGGACGATGATGCGCAAGCCATCCCGAGTGCCCACATCCTGCAAACCGCTGGAGGTGGTACGCAGCCGCAGATCGACCGGAATCGCTGCCTCGAACGGTGCCGGCCAGCGCCATCCCAGACCCGGATCGAGCAGCACCCGGGCCGGATTACCGAAGCGGGTGATCACCGTGGCCTCACCGGAGCGCACTTGCACCAGGCTCGCCGCCGCCAATGCAAACAGCACCAGCAACAGCGCCCAGCCCATGCGGCGCCAAGGGAAAGGCCCCGCCTCTGCCGGCTCGCCATGATGGTGGTGACCGTGATGGTGGCCGCCATGACTGTGAGCGTGGCCGCTGTGATCGTCGTGATGCTCGTGGGTAGGGGAAGACTGGCTCACTGGGCGGCTCCTGGCTGAGCGGTTTTACGCGGCACCGAAAACTGGGTCGGCACATTGAAAGTACGCAGGTCGATGGTCGGCGCGCTGTCGCCGCCCAGACGATGATCGAGAATCAGCAACTTGGCGTGAGCCAAACCCTGGGTCAGTTGGCTCAGGTACTGCTCCAGCACAAACGCCTGGCCGGCGCTGGCATAGGCCTTCTGCTCGGCACTGAAACGCAGGTCGGCAGCCTGGGCCGTGGCCTGCACTTCATGGGCCGTGGCCTGGGCCTGATCCCGCAGGACACTGGCCTGCAACTGTGCCTGGTTGGTTTGCTCGCTGGCTGCGCCCCGCTCACGGGCAATCAGCGCCTGGGCACCGATCTGCGCCGCCTGTACGCCGTGGTAGGCATTGGCGGCACCCGCCGGTGGATGAATGGCTTCGACCACGGTGGCGAGGATTTCCACCCCGCTGTCGAGTTGCTCCAGGTCGGCCTGCACCGCACGCCCGATATCATCGGCCAGGTTGCCGCGGTCGGCGCCAAGCAGGCCATCGAGGGTGCGCGAGGCAAAGTCGTGGACCAGCACCCGACTGGCCGTGCTGCGGATCAGGGTCGGCACATCAGTGATGTTATAGGTGGCCGCCAGCGCCGCCTTGTCGTCCAGGCCGACACGGTAGACAAACCGCACGTCCATATTGACGATCTGGAAGCTCTGCTTATCGCCACTGCCACTGGCAATCACCTGGGACTTGTCATTGACGTGGCTCGCGTCCCACAGGCGATTGGCGACCGTTGGCGCCAGGCCCTCCGCCGGCTCGACCTGGACCGGTGGCGCGGCCTCGCCAACGCTGGTGGCCAACTCATGCACCACGCCGTTTTCCACACTCAACACCCGGCCCAAAGGCCAGGGCAACCCGGCGTGCAGGCCCGGGCCAAACACCGCGACCGGCTTGCCGAAACGCTCATAAATGCCGCGATTGTGCAGGGATATCTCATGAATTCCGCTCAATAGCCAACCCACGGCGGCCACCACCAACACCACCGGCAGCAACGCCCGACGCATATAGGTAAAGGCCCAGATCTGCCGCAGATCGATGCCAAAGCGGTTGTGCAACTCGTGCTGCAGGGCCCGCAGCGGTTGCGGTGGCCAGCGCAGCATATCGGCGACCACACTGTGGGCCAGCAGCCGTGGCTCCAGCCGCGCGCGATGGGGGCTGAACAGGGATAACAGCGCCCGCAGCAGCAGCTCCACTGCCACCCCCCCGGGCAACACGCCCAGCAGCACCGCCAGACGCACCGGCCAAACGGCGGAGGCGTCGGCAAATAACAGGCACAGCGCGCCCAGCACCAGGCAGATGATCGCCACCCGCGCCAGCTGGGCCAACGCCCCGGCCTCCGGCCATTCGGCGGGATGCTCCTGGGCCAGTTGCCGCTCGAACACCAGCAAGGCAAACGCCAGCAACAAGGCCAGGACCGCGCCCACGCTGGTGGACACGCCCAGGGCGACGCCCGGCAACGCCAGGTTCCAGAATTGCTGGATGGCCCACAGCGCGAGCAAGGCGCCGGCCGCCAGCCACAAGGTCGGCGCGCCGATCTGCGCTAACAGCCCGCGGCCACGTCGGCCGAGACCTTCGAGCAGACGCTCGTAGGCGGCCAGGGTATGCTCTTCAGGCGGGGTGGGCAGCGCAATCTTGGGCGGCGCGTCCTCCATCGCCCAAGCACGCCAATGCGCCACCCACCACGCCGATTGCAGACCGCAGACCAGCACCGTCAGGGCCGCCGCCAGGTTCATCAGCAGCACCGGCCAGATCGACTGCGTGGCAAACAGCACGACAAACAATGCCAGCACCATCGCACCCGCCGCGACGGCGGCCAGGCCGATTCCCCAGCGTTTCAAGCGCCGGGCGTGAAATCCCGCTCGCTGGAACCGTGGCAGGGCCTGGACACCCTCCCCTTGCGCATCAAGATCGACTGGCATACCACCCCATCACTTGCAGTTGTTCCGACCGGACCTGTGGATAAGTTCCTGGCCGCCGAAATAGACACAATTAGTTACGATATAACGATAGTAATGAAATTTATGTCGCGACCTATGCCTTTTCGTCTGTGCGGTGCGTCAAAAAATCACTAGGCAACCCGGGGCCTTTAGGGAAGTACTGATGTCGGCGCCCCGGGATTTATGGCAATAATCCACCCCGGCTTCCCCAGCGTGACAAGGAAATGTCCCACCATGCTCTCCATTTATCAGCTCAAACCGCGCTTTCAGAACCTGCTGCGGCCTCTGGTACAGCGCCTTTACGACAAAGGCACCACGGCCAACCAGATCACCGTGCTGGCCGGGCTGGTCTCGGTGCTGGTGGGTGGGGTGATCGCCTGTTTCGCCAGCCACCTGTGGCTGTTCGCCCTGATTCCCCTGTGGATGATCCTGCGCATGGCGCTGAACGCCATCGACGGCATGCTGGCCCGGGAGTTCGGCCAGCAGTCGCGTCTAGGCGCCTACCTGAATGAACTGTGCGATATCGTCGCCGATTGCGCACTGATCCTGCCGTTTGCTGTGATTCCCGGTGTCAGCCTGCTGCTGGTGCTGGCGGTCACGCTGCTGGCGCTGTTCAGCGAATACGCCGGCGTGCTCGGCCCAATGGTCGGCGCCAGCCGGCGTTACGACGGCCCCATGGGCAAAAGCGATCGGGCATTCATCCTCGGCGTCACGGCCACCGGCATTGCCCTGGGCTGGCTCGCCGCGGCCTGGATCAACGGCGTATTGGCAATCGTCGCCGCACTGCTGCTTTACACCCTCGTGAACCGGGTCCGCCAGGGCCTTAAAGAAGTGCAGAACAACGCTCCCTCAGCATAAGGAAATTGCAATGCGCGATGCTCAACACCAGACGTTCACTACCCACGATGGCGTAGAACTGTTTTACCGGCACTGGCCAGCCACCGCCGCCACTCCCGGCGAGCCGCGCCAGGCCGTGCTGTTGTTCCACCGCGGTCACGAGCACTCCGGACGCATCGCCCACCTGGTTGACGAACTGGACCTGCCCGGCTTCGACTTCTTCGCCTGGGACGCCCGTGGCCACGGCCAGTCCCCGGGAGCACGGGGCGACAGCCCGAGTTTCGCCACCAGCGCGCGGGATGTGCAGACCTTTTGCGATCACCTGAACGCCACCTACCAGATCGACGAAGAGAACATCGCGGTCGTCGCCCAGAGTGTCGGCGCGGTCATTGTCTCGACCTGGGTCCACGACTACGCGCCACGCATCCGATCCCTGGTCCTGGCGTCGCCGGCGTTCAAGGTCAAGCTCTACGTGCCCTTTGCCCGCACCGGCCTGGCCCTGATGCGCAAGTTTCGCGGCAACTTTTTCGTCAACAGCTACGTCAAGGCGCGCTTTCTCAGCCATGACCCGGAACGCGTCGCGTCCTATGACAGCGACCCGCTGATCACCAAGGCGATCTCGGTCAACGTCTTGCTCGGCCTGTATGAAGCCGCCGATCGCGTGGTGGCCGACGCCCAGGCGATCCAGGTGCCGACCCAACTGTTGATCTCCGGTGCCGACTTCGTGGTGCATCGCAAACCCCAGGAGCAGTTCTTCGAACGCCTGGGCAGCCTGCACAAAGAAAAACACATCCTGCCGGGCTTCTTCCACGACACCCTAGGCGAGAAGCACCGCGCCCCTGCGGTCGCCAGCGCACGACGCTTTATCCTGCAGTCCTTCGCCCAGCCCCTGGACCGCCCTTCCCTGCTCGATGCCGATCGCCTGGGCGCCACGTGCGCCGAGTCCGAATCCCTGGCCACGCCGCTGCCGCACAATTCGCCACGTGACCTGTACTGGCGCATGACCCGCGCCAGCATGCGCCTGGGCAGCCAGCTGTCGGCCGGGGTCAAGCTGGGCTTCGACACCGGTTTCGATTCCGGCAGCACCTTGGACTACGTGTACCGCAATACCCCCACCGGCACTTCGGCCCTGGGCCGCATGATCGACCAGAACTACCTCAACTCCATCGGCTGGCGCGGCATCCGCCAACGTAAGTTGAACGTCGAGGAACTGCTGCGCCTGGCCATGGGCAAGCTGCGCGAGCAGAACAGCGAAGTGCGTATCGTCGACATCGCTGCCGGTCACGGGCGCTACATTCTCGAAGCCCTGCAAGGCGTCAGCCCGCTGCCGGAATCGATCCTGCTGCGCGACTACAGCGACATCAACGTGCGCGACGGCAGTGCACTGATCGGCGAGAAAGGCCTGGGCCAGATCGCCCGCTTCGTGAAAGGCGATGCCTTCGACCGCGCCGACCTCGCGGCACTCGATCCGAAACCGACCCTGGCGGTGGTCTCGGGCCTGTACGAGCTGTTCGCCGACAACCAGATGGTCGGCGGCTCGCTGTCCGGTCTGGCCGAGGCCGTGGAGCCCGGCGGTTTCCTGGTGTACACCGGGCAGCCGTGGCACCCGCAGCTGGAACTGATCGCCCGCGCCCTGACCAGCCATCGCCAAGGCCAGGCCTGGGTCATGCGCCGCCGGACCCAGGCGGAGATGGACCAGTTGGTGGAAGCCGCCGGTTTCCGCAAAGTGACCATGCGTGTCGATGAGTGGGGCATTTTCAGCGTGTCCCTGGCCCAACGGGTGCAATGATGACCCACGCCGCAACGCCGGGCCGCGAGCCCGGCTTGCTGAAACCCGCGGTGCTCTGGTTGCTGCTGCTGGCGCCGCTGTTTTTCAGCACCTACGGTTTCGCCACCTGGTACACCTCCCAGCGTGACGATGTCGGCAGCCTGGTGTTCGGCTGGGAAAGCCACATGCCGTTCTGGGCCTGGACCATCGTGCCCTACTGGTCCATCGACCTGCTGTACGGCCTGTCCCTGTTGCTGCCCAACAGCCGCGAAGAACTCAAGCGCCACGCCCTGCGCCTGCTGACGGCGCAGCTGATCGCGGTCAGTTGCTTCCTGCTCTGGCCCTTGAGCTTCACCTTTGCCCGGCCGGAGCTGGACGGGGTGTTCGGCTGGATGTTCGAGGTCCTGGCCGGGTTCGACAAACCATTCAACCAGGCACCGTCGCTGCATATCGCCCTGCTGGTGATCCTCTGGGTCTGCTATCAACGGCATAGCCAAGGGATGTGGCGCTGGCTGGTACACGGCTGGTTCGCGCTGATCGGGGTCTCGGTACTCACCACTTATCAACACCACTTTGTCGACTTGCCCACAGGCGCCCTGGCCGGCTGGCTGTGCGTCTGGCTCTGGCCCCTGGACCGACCCAGCCCGCTGCTACGCCTCAAGCCCGCCCAGGACCCCAAGCGCTGGCAACTGGCCGTGCGCTACGGGATTGCCGCGGCGCTGCTGGGCTACCCCGCCCTGACCCTGGGCGGCACCTGGCTATGGCTGGTGTGGCCGGCTGTGGCCTTGCTGCTGGTGGCCCTGAACTACGCCCTGATTGGCGCCGAAGGCTTCCAAAAACGCGCGGACGGGCGCTTGACCCCCGCCGCGCGCTGGCTGCTGGCGCCCTACCTGGCGGCGGCCTGGATCAATTCTCGGCTGTGGACGCGCAAGCATCCACAGCCGGACCAGGTTGTGGATAACGTCTGGCTGGGGCGGATTCCGACCCCGGCCGAGCTGCGGGACAGTCCATTCAGCGCGGTGGTCGACCTGTGCGCCGAGCTGTCCCTGGACGCCCGGCACCTGGCCTACCGCTCGATCCCTGTACTCGACCTGACCGCGCCCAGCCCCGAACAGTGCCTGTCCGCCGCACAGGCCATCGAGAGCCTGCGCCAGCACGGACCGCTGCTGGTGTGCTGCGCCCTGGGTTACTCCCGCAGCGCCACCGCCATCGCCGCCTGGCTGCTGCACACCGGGCGCGCGGCCAACGTCGATGCCGCTATCGTGCAGATTCAGCGCGCGCGGCCGCAGATCGTCCTGCACCCGGCGCACCGTCAGGCCCTGGAGCAGTTATCCACAGTCGCGGGTGCGATTTATGGCCACTGACATGCAATTGCACGCGGTGGCCAGCCTGTTGCGCCGCGGGCGCAGCCTGGATCAGTTATCCACAGGGCTGAGCCTGTTCGGTGTCGCCCTGGGGCTCAGCCCCTGGTGGCTGGCAACTTTCAATCCATGGCTGCTGTGTTTCGCGGCGACCCTGTTGGTGGTGGGCCTGCTGGAAAAATACTGGGCGCTGCGCGTGGCCTTCGATGCCGACCTGTTTCAACGGGTCGCCGACGACCCACAGCCACTGGCCGAGCGTACCCAGGCGCTGGACCTGGCCCTCAGCGCGCTGGGCCTGCAACCCGCCGCACGCGCTGGCCGGCCCTGGCCCGAACGTACCCGTGGTGCCCTGGGGCTGTTGCGCCGCCAGGCTCTGCTGCTCGCTGTACAAGTTTTGCTGACATTGGGCTTCATCCTGGCCAGCCCCTGGCTGGCCTTTGCCGGATAAGGAATTCTCATGTTCGAACCCGTGGTCTCCACCCTCATCACCTCTGCCGCGCGCAGCATCACCGGGGCCCGCAGCCTGTGGCTCGGCTGCGCGCCGGAAGCGACCCAACGTATCTACTTCGCCAACCACAGCAGCCACGGCGACTTCGTGCTGCTCTGGGCCTCGCTGCCGCCGGCCCTGCGCAAGCTGACCCGGCCGGTGGCCGGCTCCGACTACTGGCACAAGAGCACCCTGCGCCGCTACATCATCAACCGCGTGTTCAACGGCGTGCTGATCGACCGCGAGCGCAAAGAGCCTGTGGATAACCCCTTGCAGCCGATGCTCGACGCCCTGGAGAACGGTGATTCGCTGATCATCTTCCCCGAAGGCACGCGCAACCTCGAAGACGGCCTGCTGCCGTTCAAGAGCGGGATCTACCACCTGGCAAAAAGTTACCCACAGGCGCAATTGATCCCGGTGTGGATCGCCAACCTGAACCGGGTCATGCCCAAGGGCCGGTTCCTGCCGCTGCCGTTGTTATGCACCACCAGTTTCGGCGCCCCGCTGAGCCTTGAAGAGGGTGAAAGCAAAGAGCACTTCCTTGAACGCAGCCGCGAAGCGCTGCTGGCCCTGGCCCCGGAGCATTCCTGACATGGATAAGCAAACCCTGATGTTGTTCGGCGGCATCGGTGCCATTTTGGTGCTGGCCTCGCTGATCGGTTTCATCCTCAAGCTGCGCACCCGTGGCACGCCGAACTCGGTGATCGACAACCTCAACGCACGGATCAACGCCTGGTGGGTGATGGTGGTGGTGATCGGCCTGGCCTTCTGGCTCGGCACCAGCGCGGTGATCCTGCTGTTCTACGCGGTGTCGTTCTACGCCCTGCGTGAATTCCTGACCCTGACCCCGACCCGGCGCAGCGATTACCCGGCGCTGGTGGCGGCGTTCTACCTGGCGCTGCCCCTGCAATACCTGCTGATCTACTCGGACTGGTACGGGCTGTTTTCGATCTTTATCCCGGTCTACGTGTTCCTCCTGCTGCCGATCCTGGCGTCTTTGGGCGGCGACACCACACACTTCCTGGAACGTGCCTCCAAGGTCCAGTGGGGCTTGATGATCGCGGTGTTCTGCGTGTCGTTCGTGCCGGCCCTGCTGACCCTCGATATCGAAGGCTACGAAGGCCGCAACCTGCTGCTGATCGCCTACCTGGTAATCGTCGTGCAGCTGTCGGATGTGCTGCAGTACGTCTGTGGAAAACTCTTTGGCAAACGCAAGATCGCGCCCAACCTGTCACCGTCCAAGACCGTGGAAGGCTTTGTCGGCGGCATCCTGCTGGCCTCGCTGATCGGCGGCGCGCTGTTCTGGATCACCCCGTTCAACATCTGGCAGTCGTTCCTGATCGCCCTGCTGATCAACCTGCTGGGCTTCGCCGGTGGCATTGTCATGTCGGCCATCAAGCGCGACCGCGGGGTCAAGGACTGGGGCCACATGATCGAAGGCCACGGCGGCATGCTCGATCGCCTGGACTCGGTGTGTTTCGCCGCGCCGATCTTCTTCCACCTGGTGCGCTACTGGTGGACCTGAGGTAACGACACGCTAGCGCTCGGGCGGGGCATTGACCTCGCCCGAGCGGCCTCCCTCCCGCTCCTCCCCTGCCTTCCTCGCAACTCAGCCCTTGACCGGTGCGCTTTCGAAGTCTCATATTACGGTCGTAATTTTTTATCCGAGCACCCTTTAACGGTCTCCCTTTCCCATCCCTTGTGCAGGAGTAACGCCATGAGTACCTACGACGTCGTGATTCTGGGCGGTGGCCCCGGTGGTTATAACGCGGCCATCCGCGCCGGCCAGTTGGGGCTGAAAGTCGCCTGCGTCGAAGGCCGCGCCACCCTCGGCGGAACCTGCCTGAATGTGGGTTGCATGCCGTCCAAGGCGCTGCTGCATGCCTCGGAGCTGTACGACGCGGCCATGGGCCAGGAGTTCGTCAATCTGGGCATTGAGGTCAAACCGACCCTCAACCTGGCGCAGATGATGAAACAAAAGGACGAAAGCGTGACCGGCCTGACCAAGGGCATCGAGTTTCTGTTTCGCAAGAACAAGGTCGACTGGATCAAGGGCTGGGGCCATATCGACGGACCGGGCAAAGTCACGGTGACCGACAGCCAGGGGGGCAAGACCCCATTGCAGGCCAAGGACATTGTGATCGCTACCGGCTCCGAGCCGACGCCCTTGCCCGGGGTGGAGATCGACAACAAACGCATCCTCGATTCCACCGGCGCCCTGTCCCTGGGTGAGATACCCAAGCACCTGGTGGTGATCGGGGCCGGGGTCATCGGCCTGGAGCTGGGCTCGGTCTGGCGCCGCCTGGGGGCCAAGGTGACCGTGGTCGAGTACCTGGATCGGATCTGCCCCGGGGTCGACGGCGAAGCCGGCAAAACCCTGCAACGCGCCTTGGGCAAACAGGGCATCGCCTTCAAGCTCGGGGCCAAGGTCACCCGCGCCAGCACCTCGGCCAACGGTGTGCAGTTGAGCGTCGAACCGGCGGCCGGCGGCGACGCTGAGCTGATCGAGGCCGACTACGTACTGGTGGCCATCGGGCGCCGGCCTTACACCCAGGGGCTGGGCCTGGAAAACGTCGGCTTGAGCACCGACCCGCGCGGCATGCTGGCCAACGAACGGCACCGTACGGCGGCTGCCGGGGTCTGGGTGATCGGCGACGTAACCTCCGGGCCGATGCTCGCCCACAAGGCCGAGGACGAAGCCATGGCCTGTATCGAGCAGATCGTCGGCAAGGCCGCCGAGGTCAATTACGCGCTGATCCCCAACGTCATCTACACCCGGCCGGAACTGGCCAGCGTCGGCAAGACCGAGGAGCAGCTCAAGGCCGAAGGCCGCGCCTACAAGGTTGGCAAGTTCCCCTTCAGCGCCAACAGCCGGGCCAAGATCAACCATGAGACCGAAGGCTTCGCCAAGGTGCTGGCCGACGAGCACACCGACCAGATCCTGGGGGTGCACCTGGTAGGCCCCAGCGTCAGTGAAATGATCGGCGAGTACTGCGTGGCCATGGAGTTCTCGGCCTCGGCCGAAGACATCGCCCTCACCTGCCACCCCCACCCCACCCGTTCCGAAGCCCTGCGCCAGGCGGCAATGGATGTGGACGGGGCGGCGACGCAGTTCTAACTTAAGCTGCAAGCTGCAAGCCTCAAACTTGTAGCTTGCCGCTTAGGGCTTAGGCTCTTCTGCGCCAGAACAGGTAGCCGGCGCCCAGCACCAGCAAACCCGCGCCCAGCAGTACGCCGGTCTTGTGGGCTCGCAATGTGGAGTACAGCCCGTCCAGCCACTGGGTCAGGTAGCGTTTATTGGCGGTGTCGAAATTCGGCTCTTCGCAGTTCATGCCAAAGTTGCCCGCCCATTCCACATAGGGGCCGTGTTCCACATAACGCTGGTAGTAGTCGATCTCGACATCGCTGCCCCGGGTCCAGCGCGCGGCCTTGCACAGCACCGCGGCGAAGGCCTGGCTGCTGTGGGGCAGGAAATCGGCTGCGGTGTTGGCCAGTGTCCCCGCCACATAGCGGTAGTGATAGCGCACATCGGGCTCGGCCTGGCTGGCTTGCTGGCGTTGGACTTCCGCCGCACTGACAAAGGGCCCGACCGTGATCGCGGGGATCTCCAGGCTGTAATCCCCCCACAGGGTGCGGTAGTCCGGCCCCATCTCATACCCGAGGATCTCCATCCCCGACTTGCGCGCCAATTGCCCGGCCCGGTAGTAGGCTTCCGCGCGACCGGTGGGCAGCCAGGCCGATTCCGCCTGGCGCCGGTAATCGCCATAGGCCTTGGCAATGGCCTGCAACTCGGGGCTGTCGAAGTAGCCCGGCGCTTCGGCGTAGCGGCCTTCGCGCAACAACCTGCGGCCAAGCAGTTCACGCAACTGCGCGGCAATCGGCAGGCTCTGGTAGTAGCCCTGTTCCTGCTTGGGCGTCGGGGGTGGCGCCGGGACCTGGGTATCGACGAACTGTTTGAGTTCATCCACGGTCAGCACGCGTTCGGCCACGGTGGCCGCGTCCTGCCAGTAGATGTCGTTGCTGCGATACAGCTGCTCGAAAGCCTGCAGGTAATCGCCGCGCTCCAACGCCAGCACCGCACTTTCGCCCTCGACCCGGCAGCCGGGCCTGAGGGTTTCATAGTTGCCGTCCTCGCCGGTGCGCTCACCCCAGCTTTCGCCCTGGGGGAAAGCCTTGGCCGCCTTGGCATAGGCGCTGGCCGCGGCGGCCTTGTCACCGTCGCGCAGCGCCAGCTTGGCCCGCAGCCACCAGGCCAGACCACCGTCGCCGGCCTGCTCGAGCAACAGCTTAGTGGTGGCGTAGTCGCCGATCTGATAATTCAGCGCCGCCAGGCGGTCGGCGTTGTCCAGGCTGCCGGTGGCCGAATGGCTAAGGAGTTTGATCAGTTTCTGATCAGACTCCGAACGCTGTGCGGGTTCGCCACTCATGCGACTGATCAGGGTCGCCGCCAGCAAACGTGGTACGGCAGGGTTCTTGAACAAGGCCTGCAACTGCTCTTCAGGCAGACCGGCGAGTTCACCCGCCAACTCGCGCAGGGAGCTGGTGCCGATCGATGAGCCCAGGCGACTCTGGCTGGCATACAGCTCGATTGCCTGCTGCCAGTCGCCGGCCATTTTCGCCAGGCGGGCCTCTTCGCCCAAACTGGCGATCCCCAGTTCCAGCGGGTCGCTGAAGCCGTCGATGCTCAATTGCCGCGCTTGCTGGAACGCCTGCCGGGCCTGCTGCGTCAGCGCCTGGCGGCCCTGTGCATCGAGATCGCTGGCCTCCTGGCCCATGGCGTACAACGCCCGGCCCAGGGAATAGGCAGCCCAGGTACTGCGCAGTGCGCGCTGCTGCGACGGCAACGCCAGCACCTGGCGGAAATACTCCGCCGCCTGGGCATTGTCGCCAGCCTTGAAGGCCACGGCCCCGGCCAGGTACAGGTTGATTTCCAGCGGCAGGCTGGCGCCCTGTTGCTGCGCCTGATGCGGGTCCTGCAGTTGGCGCAGCTGGGCCACCAGCGTGCGCTGGGCATCAGTCAGGCCGTCTTGCTCGGCCTTGTCCCGCTGCTCCAGGTACGGCTGCTCACCGCCATCGTAATAGGGCGACAACGAAGCCTCGGTCGCCGGCTTGAGCCCGGCAATCACCAGCCCCAGGCGGCTGACCTCAAATTGAAAGCTGCCCTCGGGCAACACGGCCAGGGTTTGCGCCCGGTCACCCAGCAGGCGCGTCGGGAAGAACGGCCCGCAGGCCAGCGCCGAGGTCAGCGGCAGGCACAGGCTCAGGCACAACAGGTGACGGGGTTTAGGGACGAACATGGGACGCTCCTTGATCAATGCTTGAACAGCGCGCCCAGCCCAGGGCTCGCGCGCTTCCTGCCTGCAAACGGCCTTCACTGCGCCGGGTGAACAGTAACTGCCCGGGCCGCTGCTGCACCGCGTATCCGGCCAGGGCATCGCTGGCCTGGCAGCCTTCCACCGCCAGGGTCAACTGCTCGGGCAAAGGGCTGTCGAGGTTGCCCGTGTTACCCAGGCGAATATCAAACAGACCGTCTTTTTCGCTGAATGTCAGCTGCAACCGGCTGACCAATTCATCGCCACGGGCCACCGCGCCCAAGGTGGCGACACTCCAGGCCCGACGATCGCCCTGGAGCGGCAGGCGAAACCAGATCAGCCCAGCCAGATGGGGCGGCCGATCCGCGCGCAATTCGCGAGCCAGTTGGGCCAGCTGCACGGGGTCGGCCATCAGCTCGCGGCGCTGGCCGAGGCCCGGCACCGGCACTTCGCTTTCAATAATCGGCGCCCCGCCATCACTGGGCAGCAGGGCCACGCCGTAGGCCGGCAAGGCCAAGTAGAAGGGTTTGTCGCTGGCCTTGGCCCAGCGCTCGGCCCATTGCCGGGCCTGCTGTGGATCGAACAGGCCATGCCGGGGGTCGCTCACCGCATGCACCTGCAACACGCTGCTGTCGACCGTGGCCAGCAGCGCCGGCAACTCGCGGCTGCCCAGCCACGACGGCAAGGCGGTGATGCTGAGCTTGAGGGAGGCCGGCAATACGCCACGCAATTGGGTGAGGAACCCGGCATAGGCCGGCAGCCGCGCACTGCCGGCGTCGTGGTCGATCTCCACCCCCGCCGGGGTCAGGCCCTGGGCCTGCCAGTCAGCGAGCAATTGCAGAATCTGCGCGCTGACCTCGGCCTGATCCAGGCGCTTGAGCTGGCCATCGAGACGGATCACCGCAATCAGCGGGCGCCCATCGGCCCTGAGCAAGGCTGCATCAACGCTTGCGCGGCTCCAGCCGACTCCGGGGAAGGCCTGCAGCGCCAGCACACGCAAGGTCGAGAAGTCGGCGCGGGTTCGGGCCAGCGCGTCGCCATGGGCCGGAGTCCATTGGCGTTGCCAGATATAGAGCTGCTGATCGAGCGCGGTCGTGTCCCTGGGCTCGCAGCCGCCGAGCAACAGGGCGAACAGCAGCACACAACAACGGGCGCAGACGGAAGCGAACATGAATCGCGGATATCCCTTAGCCGATCAGTTAAGCAGTAGAGCGGACACAAAATAACCTGTGGCGAGGTGTTCGTTCTGGCTGATCACATTACCCGTTCAAGGCCCTGTTTTCAGATGCGCCAGCCTACGCAGGCACAGGCTCAGGAGCAATGCGCGCCGGGTACTTTTTCACGCGCAGGTCAAACCGATGGCACCGGGAAATATCCACGCAAACCCAGGGCCGCCGGGCGTCGCACCAGGTGCTCGACCTGCAATTGCCACACTCGCTCGGCCCCCGGCACGGCCTCGACCTGCGGGCCCTCAAGGATGATCTGCGTACGGCCGCTGAGTTGCAGCAGATCGCCCCGGGCAAAGTCGATAAACAGCAATCCGGCGCGGGGATTGAGCAGCAGGTTACCCAGAGTGTTGAAGAAACGGTTGCCGGAGTAATCCGGAATCGTCAGGCAATTACCCTCGACCGTGACGAACCCGGGCGGCCCGCCACGATGGGAAACATCCACCGAGCGCCCCTCGGGCTGGTCCAGGTAACTGGCGACAAACAGCGTATCGGCGACGCTGATCAGGGCCGTGGCGGCCGCGTCCAACTGTTCCAGCCGTTGCACCGCAGGCGTGGCCGAGGTGACGGGTGGTGCAGGCTCGAACTCGCGGCGCTGGATGTATTGCGGGCAATTGCCGAACGCCTGCTGCACCGCAACGCTGAAGCCGTCTGCGGTGTAAGCCTGGATCCGGCCATTGAGCCGGTTCCGGCGCCGCGTGTGCAGTTCGATCCCGAGCAGACCGATGGCGGCGCCCGCCGCCAGTTGCGCCGGGTCTTCGGTCGCTGGCAAACGCTCAATGCGCAACAGGTCCGGCACCGGGCTATGGGCGAAGCCGGGCGGCCCTTCAAGGAGGCTGGCCCAAGGGTTGCCTGCGGCATCCACCGCGCCAAACAACAGGAAAGGCAACTGCTGATAGAACTGGCGGTGCTGATCGGGCATTTCCTGGCGGATTACTTTGCTGCCAAGCGCTTGCATACGCTCAACCACGCCCAGGTGCGCCTGCAACTGTTGTTCACCAGTGTGCCAGGGTGATTGTGGATTCATGACGATGGCTCCCCTGTGCCTGGGGCACAGTCGACAGGGCCGCCAGACTGGCCGGCCCCTCAGTGGTCTACGCGGTTTGCAGGCCGGCCACGGTCCGCGGCATCGGGACAAAACCGGGCCAGGCTTCGATGCGCGCCAGCCAGGCGCGGACCTGGGGGTAATCGGCCAGGGACACGTTGCCTTCCGGAGCGTGGGCGATATAGCTGTAGCACGCCACATCGGCGATGCTCGGCTCGGCACCTGCCAGGTAAGGCTGGGGCGACAGTTCCTGATCGAGCACCTTGAGCAGTGCGTGGGAACGGGCAATCACTTGCGGGGCATCGCCCGGCGCACCAAACACCGTGATCAGGCGTGCGGTGGCCGGGCCCGAGGCCAATGGCCCCGCCGCCACCGACAGCCAACGCTGAACCCGGGCCGCACCCACCGGGTCACTTGGCAACCAGCGGCCCTGGCCATAGCGTTGCGCCAGGTACACCAGAATCGCGTTGGAGTCGGCCAGGATCATCCCCTGGTCATCAATCACCGGCACCTGACCGAACGCATTCAATGCCAGAAACGCCGGCTGTTTGTGTTCCCCCAGGGCCAGGTCGACCAACAGGGTCTCCACCGGCAGGTGCAGCAGCGACAGCATCAGCTCGACACGGTGGGCGTGGCCAGAACGGGGGAAGTTGTAAAACTTGATCGGGGACTGGGACATGGGGACTCCGCAAGGCAACGGCGGCTCACGGGAGCCGCACTGACGGGAGCCATCTTCCACTTTGTGTGGAAACAGCAGAATCACCAGAAAACACAATCCATTATTTCATTGACTGCAATAAGGCCTGATAACTAGTGGATCAACGCCGGGTGCTCGCGCAGCCCCTGTACCGCCAGGTCGACAAAACTGCGCACCCGCGCCGGCGCCTTGCGCCCGCCCTGATACACCACATGAATCGGCAAGGGCGCCAACTCGAAGGCCTGCAAGACAATTTCCAATTCGCCAGCCGCCACTCTGCTCGCCACCTGGTACGACAGCACCCGGGTCAGGCCCAGCCCCAGGCACGCCGCGCTGATCGCCGCCTGGTTGGCGGAAACCAGCAACCGTGGCTCCAGGCGAATACTCAGTGCGGCACCGCCCTGCTCAAACTGCCAATGACGCGACTGGCCGACCGAAGACGGGGCAATGATCGGCGTCTGGCGCAAATCCTCCGGGTGCTGGGGCCGACCATGGGCCGACAGAAAGGCTGGCGAGGCACACACCACCCGGCGCACTTCACCGACCCGGATCGCATGCTGGCCGCTGTCCGGCAACTCGCCGATGCGCACCGCGACGTCGATGCCCTCCTCGACCATGCTCGCCACCCGATCCACCAGCAACGCGTTAATGCTGACCTCGGGAAACCGCCGCAGGTAATCGACCACCAGCGGCGTGACGAACAAATCGCCAAACAACACCGGTGCAGTGATCGTCAGTTGGCCACGGGGCTGGGCATGCACCCCGGCGGCCGAGGCTTCGGCGTCCTGCAATTCGCCAAGGATCCGCCGGCAGTCTTCAAGGAAACGCTGGCCGGCCTCGGTCAGGTGCACGCTGCGGGTGGTGCGGGTCAGCAACAGACTGCCGATGCGCTGCTCGAGTGCCGCCACCGCGCGGGTCACGCTGGCCGCCGACAAGTTCAGGCGCCGGGCCGCCGCCGCGAACCCCTGCTCTTGGGCGACGCAGACGAACACCTGCATTTCCTGGAATCTGTCCATGAAGCAACCTCGGCGGCGGTGGTTGTTCTAGCGAATGCACCAGGTCGTGACGTCATGCTTGTCGAACGCCACGCAGGCGTTGTTCTTGGCGATCAACTGATAAGGCGCATCTGGCGTGTAGGAAAAATAGAAGTAGTGCTGTCGGTCTTCACCATAGAGCCAATAGGACGACGAACCCTGGTTGATCACCGTGGGTTCGAAGGTCCAGATCGACGACTCGGCCGGGATGAAGTTAGAGCGGTCCATCAATAACAGCAGGGCATTGGACAACACCGGCGTCAGTGCCCCCAACAGCAGGATCGTGGCCGCGCCGACAGTGATCAATGGGTACAGCAGGCGCGACCTGGGCATTTAACGGGCTGACGCCGCGACATTGGCCCGCGCCGTGTGCAGCTTCTTGTAGCTGTCGATCAGCCGCAGGTGCCGGTCGAGCCCTTCCAGCTTCATGCTGGTCGGCGTCAGGCCATAGAAACGCACGCTGGAATTGACCGAACCGATCGCGGCGTCCATCCGCTCGTTGCCAAACATGCGGCGGAAATTGACCTCGTAGTCTTCCAGCTCCAGGTCTTCGTCCAGTTCCATTTCCAGCACCGCGTTCACCGCCTGGTAGAACAACCCACGCTCGACCGTGTTGTCGTTGTATTGGAGGAAGGTTTCGACTGCCTCCTTGGCCTCTTCAAATTGCTGCAGGGCCAGGTAAATCAGCAGCTTCAGCTCAAGGATGGTCAACTGGCCCCAGGCCGTGTTGTCGTCGAACTCGATGCCGATCAAGGTGGTGATATCGGTGTAGTCGTCCAGCTCACTTTCCACCAGACGCTCGACCAGGTCCTTCAGGGCCTCCTCGTCCAGGCGATGCAGGTTGAGGATATCGGCGCGGAAGAACAGCGCTTTGTTGGTGTTATCCCAAATCAGATCGTCCACCGGATAAATTTCCGAGTAGTCCGGCACCAGGATGCGGCAGGCCGGGGCGCCAAGATGCTCGTACACCGCCATATAGGCTTGTTTGCCCATACCTTCTAGGATGCCGAACAGCGTCGCGGCCTCTTCGGCGTTGGCGTTTTCACCCTGGCTGGTGAAGTCCCACTCCACAAACTCGTAGTCCGACTTGGAACTGAAGAAGCGCCACGACACTACGCCGCTGGAGTCGATAAAGTGCTCGACGAAGTTGTTCGGTTCGGTGACCGCGTGACCTTCGAAGGTCGGCTGCGGCAAATCGTTGAGTCCTTCAAAACTACGGCCTTGCAGCAGTTCAGTGAGGCTGCGCTCCAGCGCCACTTCCAGGCTTGGGTGGGCGCCGAACGAGGCGAATACACCGCCGGTGCGCGGGTTCATCAGGGTTACGCACATCACCGGAAACTCACCGCCCAGGGACGCGTCCTTCACCAGCACCGGGAAGCCCTGGGCCTCCAGCCCCTGAATCCCCGCCAGGATCCCCGGGTACTTGGCCAGCACCTCCTGGGGCACATCCGGCAGGGCGAATTCACCTTCGATGATTTCGCGTTTCACCGCCCGCTCGAAGATCTCCGACAGGCACTGCACCTGGGCTTCCGCCAGCGTGTTACCGGCACTCATGCCGTTGCTGAGGAACAGGTTTTCGATCAGGTTCGATGGGAAATACACCACCTCGCCATCGGACTGGCGCACAAACGGCAGCGAAACAATGCCGCGCTCTTCGTTGCCGGAGTTGGTGTCGTATAAATGCGAACCGCGCAACTCGCCATCGCGGTTGTAGATCTTCAGGCAATACGCATCGAGAATGCCGGCCGGCAGTTCATCTTTGCGGCCTGGCTTAAACCAGCGCTCATCCGGGTAATGCACAAACGCCGCGTTGGCGATCTCTTCGCCCCAGAACTGATCGTTGTAGAAGAAGTTGCAGTTCAGGCGCTCGATAAACTCGCCCAGGGCCGACGCCAAAGCGCCTTCCTTGGTCGCGCCCTTACCGTTGGTGAAACACATCGGCGAATGCGCATCGCGGATATGCAGCGACCACACGTTGGGCACGATATTGCGCCACGAGGCGATCTCAATCTTCATCCCCAGGCCCGCCAAAATGGCCGACATATTGGCGATGGTCTGCTCCAGCGGCAGGTCCTTGCCCACAATGTAGGTGCCTGCATCGCTAGCGGCATTGGGCATCAACAACGCCTGGGCATCTGCATCCAGGTTTTCCACCTGCTCAATCACAAACTCCGGCCCGGCCTGCACCACCTTCTTCACCGTGCAACGGTCGATGGAGCGCAAGATGCCCTGGCGGTCTTTGTCGGAAATATCGGCCGGCAACTCAACCTGGATCTTGAAAATCTGGTTGTAGCGATTTTCCGGGTCAACAATGTTGTTCTGCGACAGGCGGATATTTTCGGTAGGAATACTGCGAGTGTCGCAATACAACTTCACGAAATAGGCCGCACACAGCGCCGACGAAGCCAGGAAGTAATCGAATGGACCCGGTGCCGAGCCATCGCCCTTATAGCGAATAGGCTGATCGGCCACTACCGTGAAGTCATCGAACTTGGCTTCAAGTCGAAGGTTGTCGAGAAAGTTGACCTTGATTTCCATGGGGGATTACCAGAATAACGAGCCACAAATTTGGCCGGTATTATCCGGTTTTTCGGTCGGAAGTCTTGTGCTTTTCCGTGATGGCCGCTGAGCAGGCAATAAGCCACTCCCTGTGCAGCAGGGCTACGGGCGATCAATAGACGGGGTTATTTTCAACTCAGCCTTATATCGGCTGATAAGCCGCAGCCTTGTTGCTTATACCTAGTAGTTGCTAGCGATCAATATGCTTGCCGATTTAGCAAGATATCGCCGCCAAGTTAGCGGTGGATAACTCTTATCGATGTTTTATGCGATCAACTAGCAGGACGTAGAACTGGCCAATTCATATCAAGAGAGAGGGCTGGTCTGTATCAAGCCAAAAAAATCGCCACGCAGTTTCCCGAAGAAAGAGAAACAGACGTGGCGATCTTTATTTACGGTCAGTCACCAGACGCTGGATTTAGAGAGTTAAAACTATCGCAGGAGCCGGCTAGGTTTGTCCTACCGCCTCCTGCCTTTCGCAACCACCTCGCGCCTGATGGACGAACACTGAGCAAAAGGCGCAATTATCGGTGGAAATCGCCCGCAGCCTCCGGCTGATAAAGCACTTTCCTGATCTCAATCCGGCGGGTCCGATCAGAAATTCGCCAGTCGATCGCGTCCCCCTCCTGATAGCCCAGGATGGCGGCGCCGATGTCGGAGTACACGGAATGCTTCCCTGCGTTGCTGTCCGCGTCTTCAGGGTAGACCAAGGCGACTTCTATCTCTTCGTCGTCCAACTGCAGCAAGGCCCTAGAGTTCATCGTGACGACATTGCACGGCACCTGCTGCGGCTTGACGACAATGGCTCGCTCAAGCTCATGTTCGAGTTCTACAACGGCCGGGCCTTGCTCGAGCACGATTAGACTCTCGAGCCTGGCCTTGTCGATTTCAGTGATGTAGATCCTGGTGGAGTCGCCAGCAGCACCTTCGCGCAAGAACTGGCGATAGCGCCCCGCCGTCATGGAAAATGACTTCAATGTCGGCGTTTCGCTCTCAAGCACAAAGCCGCTGCGCAGAAAGGCTTTCAGCGAGCGCGCGTTGTCCGGGTGGATCTTGGCAATGAGCTTCTTGGCCCGCATGTCGAGGAAGGCCAGTTTCATGCCTTCGCGGATCGTGCGGGCGCCAAGGTTTCGGCCCCATTTGTCGCTGTCTCCGATGACCAGGACTATTTCGCAATTTGAGTCGGTCTTGATTAGACGGACAAAGCCCACCGGGGCGTCATGCCGGTCATAGGCCATGAAGAATCGGCCGCCCTGGTTGAATAGATGGGTCAGGATCGGCGATTGAGTCCGATCGATGGCTTGCTCGATGGAGCGCGAGACATGACGCGAATCGCTCAGATAGCAGGTAACGCGCTCATCCTCCAACCAATCCATCAGCTTCAGCGCGTGCGCCCGAGTAATTTCAGGGCATAACGAAATGAAAGGCTTGTTCATCTTCACCACACTTATTGCAAAGGATGAAAGCCCTTCATGGCTATGGCCATGACGGTTCTTTCGGCAACCGGCTATGTTAAGACATAACGCGAGTAATGCCGAACAGCCTGGGGAGTTCGAGAAAACGATGGTTTTGCCGAACCCGAACCAGTCAACCGCTCAAGCCTCGACGAAGCCGAATATCAGTCAGAATGATCAGCGCTGCATCGTTCTGCCCCTTCCAGCTTTTGGAGTGGTGGCGACAGTTTAGGGAGCCTTTATACGACGCTGCGGGCCCCGAAATACGGGCACCCTTCGCGACAGTTTTAATTCTCTAAATCCAACGCAATCTGCGCCTGTGGATAACTCACTCCACCGTCACTGACTTGGCCAGGTTGCGGGGTTGGTCGACGTCGGTGCCCTTGAGCACGGCGACGTAGTACGACAGCAACTGAAGCGGGATTGTGTAGAGGATCGGCGACAGGATGTCGTGGATGTGCGGCATATGGACCACGTGGGTGCCCTCGCCGTTGGTCATGCCCGCCTGTTCATCGGCGAACACGATCAGCTCGCCGCCACGGGCGCGCACTTCCTGCAGGTTGGACTTGAGCTTTTCCAGCAACTCGTTGTTCGGCGCCACGGTCACCACGGGCATGTCGTTATCCACCAGCGCCAGCGGGCCGTGTTTCAACTCGCCGGCCGGGTAGGCTTCGGCGTGGATGTAAGAAATCTCCTTGAGTTTGAGCGCCCCTTCCATGGCCACCGGGAATTGCGCACCGCGCCCCAGGAACAGGGTGTGGTTCTTCTCGGCGAACAGCTCGGCGATTTTTTCCACGGTGCTGTCCATGGCCAATGCTTCCCCCAAGCGGGTTGGCAGGCGGCGCAGTTCTTCCACCAGGGTCGCTTCGACGCCCTTGGCCAAGGTGCCACGGACCTGGCCCAGGGACAGGGTCAGCAGCAGCAGGCCGACCAACTGAGTGGTGAAGGCCTTGGTCGAGGCGACGCCGATTTCGCGGCCGGCCTGGGTCAGCAGGGTCAGGTCGGATTCACGCACCAGCGAGCTGATGCCGACGTTGCAGATGGCCAGGCTGGCGAGGAAGCCCAGCTCTTTGGCGTTGCGCAGGGCAGCCAGGGTGTCGGCGGTTTCCCCGGACTGGGAAATGGTGACGAACAGGGTATCAGGCTGCACCACTACCTTGCGGTAGCGGAACTCGCTGGCGACTTCGACCTGGCACGGAATGCCGGCCAGCTCTTCGAGCCAGTAACGGGCAACCATTCCGGCGTGGTAACTGGTACCGCAGGCGACGATCTGGACATTGCGTACTTTGGCGAAGAGTTCGGCGGCCTGTGGACCGAAGGCCTGGACCAATACCTGGTTCTGGCTCAGGCGACCTTCCAGGGTGCGTTGCACCACGGCTGGCTGCTCGTGGATTTCCTTGAGCATGAAGTGGCGGAACTCGCCCTTGTCGGCGGCTTCAGCACCGTCGCGGTACTGCACGGCTTCGCGCTCGACCGGGCTGCCATTGACGTCCCAGATCTGCACGCTGTCGCGGCGGATCTCGGCGATATCGCCCTCCTCCAGGTACATAAAGCGGTCGGTCACCTGGCGCAGAGCCAGTTGGTCGGATGCCAGGAAGTTCTCGCCAAGGCCCAGGCCGATCACCAGCGGGCTACCACTGCGGGCAGCAATCACGCGGTCGGGCTGGGAGGCGCTGATCACTGCCAGGCCGTAGGCGCCGTGCAGCTCTTTGACAGTCGCCTTGAGGGCTACGGTCAGGTCGCCCAGTTCCTTGAGCTTGGCGTTCAGCAGGTGGGCGATGACTTCGGTGTCGGTGTCGGAGGAGAACACATAACCCTGGGTCTTGAGCTGTGCACGCAGCGCCTCATGGTTCTCGATGATGCCGTTGTGCACCACGGCCAGGTCGCCGGAGAAATGCGGGTGGGCGTTGCGCTCGCAGGGAGCACCGTGGGTGGCCCAACGGGTGTGGGCGATTCCCAGGCGGCCGACCAGCGGTGCAGCCTCCAGGGCTTGTTCCAACTCGCTGACCTTGCCCGGGCGACGCACGCGCTCAAGGCTGCCGGCGTTGGTGTAAACAGCTACACCGGCGCTGTCATAGCCCCGGTACTCAAGACGCTTGAGGCCTTCGAGCAAGATCGGCGTGATATTACGTTCAGCAACGGCGCCAACAATTCCACACATGGGTTTTCTCCTAAATGACAGCCGCGCATATCAGCGTAATGCCACGGGCCTGGATCTGGTCGCGGGCCTCGAGCGGCAGGCGATCGTCGGTAATAAGGGTATGGACACTGCTCCATGGCAGCTCCAGGTTGGGAATCTTGCGGCCGATCTTGTCAGCCTCCACCATCACCACCACTTCCCGGGCCACATCGGCCATCACTCGGCTCAGGCCGAGCAACTCGTTGAAGGTGGTGGTTCCTCGCACCAGATCAATACCGTCGGCGCCGATAAACAACTGGTCGAAGTCGTAGGAGCGTAGTACCTGTTCCGCGACCTGGCCTTGAAACGACTCGGAGTGCGGGTCCCAGGTGCCGCCGGTCATCAGCAGCACCGGCTCGTGCTCCAGCTCGCTCAGGGCGTTGGCCACATGCAGGGAATTGGTCATGACCACCAGCCCTGGCTGCTGGCCAAGTTCGGGAATCATGGCGGCGGTGGTACTGCCGCTGTCGATGATGATCCGGGCGTGCTCACGAATGCGTTTGACCGCAGCACGGGCAATGGCCTGCTTGTACTTGGACACCGGCTGGTCAATCTCGCTGACCAATTCCTGAGGCATGCTGATAGCACCGCCGTAGCGTCGCAGCAGCAAACCGTGACTCTCAAGTGCAGCCAGATCCTTGCGGATCGTAACCTCCGAAGTTTCGAAGCGCTTGGCCAGCTCATCCACGCTCACTTCGCCCTGTTCATTGAGCAAGGCAAGAATATTGTGGCGTCGTTGGGGTGTATTGCGTTTCGACATGGGGGCTTAAGTTTCGATTCGAAAGATAACGGAAGCAATCAAAACCTATCGGCCGAAATTCGTCAAGCGGGCGATGGAAAAAACCCCAGGCGTTGGCGCATGCAGAGTTATCCACAGAGCCTGTAGCGTTGGCGGTGCACGCCTTTCGGGTTGGATTCGGGAGCAGGTTGGTCCGCGACGTCGATGCAACAACAGCCCAGGCATTGCACCCGGGCTGTGGATAACTCAGTTCTTTTTGATCTTCTCCGGACGTTTCCAGCCGTCGATGTTCTTCTGCCGGGAACGCGCCACGGCCAACTGGGACTTTTCCACCTTCTGGTTGATCGTCGAACCGGCCGCAGTGGTGGCGCCGTCCAAGATATCCACAGGTGCTACCAGGGAATTGTTGGAACCGATGAATACATCCTGGCCAAGCACCGTCTTGTGCTTGTTGGCGCCGTCATAGTTGCAGGTGATGGTGCCCGCACCGATGTTAGTCCGCGCGCCGATTTCAGCGTCGCCCAGGTAGGTCAGGTGACCGGCCTTGGCGTCTTCACCGAGGTGGGCATTCTTCAGTTCAACAAAGTTACCCACATGGGCCCGGGCATCCAGCACCGTTCCCGGACGCAGACGGGCGAATGGACCGGCATCGCTGCCCTCGCCCAACACCGCGCCATCGATGTGGCTGTTAGCCTTGATCACCGCGCCCTTGCGCAGGGTGCTGTCCTTGATCACGCAGTTCGGGCCGATGACCACGTCGTCCTCGATCACCACCCGGCCTTCAAGAATCACGTTGATATCGATCAACACGTCGCGGCCGACCGTGACGTCGCCGCGTACGTCAAAACGCGCCGGGTCGCGCAGGGTCACGCCCTGGGCCATGAGGCGGCGCGCCGCGCGCAACTGATAGTGCCGCTCCAGTTCCGACAGTTGTTTGCGATCGTTGGCGCCCTGCACTTCCATGGCGTCATGGGGTTGCTCGGTGGCCACGGTCAAGCCGTCGCTGACCGCCATGGCGATCACGTCGGTCAGGTAGTACTCACCCTGGGCATTGTTATTCGACAACCGACTCATCCAGTCACCCAGGCGCTTGGCCGGGACCGCGAGAATGCCGGTGTTGCCTTCGGTAATAGCGCGCTCGGCTTCGTTGGCGTCCTTCTGCTCGACGATAGCGGTGACCTTGCCTTCACCATTGCGCACAATGCGCCCGTAGCCGGTCGGGTCCGCCAATTCAACCGTCAACAGGCCCAGTTGCTCGGGGGCTGCCTGCAATAGCAGGCGTTGCAGGGTCTCGACCTCGATCAACGGCACGTCGCCATAGAGGATCAACACCGACACCGTATCGGCACTGATGAACGGCACCGCCTGGGCAACCGCATGGCCGGTACCGAGCTGCTTGTCCTGCAGCACGAAATTCAGATCATCCGCCGCCAGGCGCTCGCGCACTGCATCGGCACCGTGGCCGATGACCACGTGAATCCGCTCCGGGTTGAGCTGGCGGGCGCTGTGGATAACATGACCGAGCATGGAGTTGCCCGCCACCGGGTGCAGAACCTTCGGCAAAGCCGAGCGCATGCGCGTGCCTTGACCGGCAGCGAGAATAACGATTTCGAGAGACATGACTGGCTACCAATCCTGGGAGGTCAGGCTACGACCAAGAAGTGAGAGTTGCAGAAAAAGAAAAAGGGTAGCCGAGGCTACCCTTTTTAATCAATCGCACATAAAGCTCAGGGCTTAGCCGCCGAACTTTTTGCGGATCTGCTGGACGGTGCGCAGCTGAGCTGCAGCCTCGGCCAGACGTGCAGCAGCAGAACCGTAGTCGAAATCTGCGCCCTTTTCATTCAGGGCCTTCTCAGCGGCCTTGACGGCTTGCTGAGCGGAGGCTTCGTCCAGGTCGGCAGCACGTTGCACGGTGTCGGCAAGAACCTTGACCATGTTCGGCTGAACCTCGAGGAAACCACCGGAGATGTAAAACACCTCGGTTTCCCCGCCCTGCTTGATCAAGCGGATCGGACCTGGCTTCAAATTGGTGATCAGCGGTGCGTGACCCAGAGCGATACCAAGATCACCCAGTTCACCGTGCGCAATTACCATTTCAACCAGACCGGAGAAGATTTCCCCTTCCGCGCTGACGATATCGCAATGGACTGTCATAGCCATCTG